>VFQS010000025.1_pt1 | contig 251420 bp, 215 predicted proteins | sample 3512361 | NCBI WGS metagenome assembly VFQS01 (sample SAMN10412375, study PRJNA504923) | tailings metagenome | isolation source: Relicate 1 Philex TSF3 active mining | place: Philippines | reverse complement strand
TTATCTCAATGGTTTATTGGCTTTCTAGACTATCCCAAAAAAGTGACATGCTCCCATTAAATCGAATCAGTAACGAGCAAATTAAGGAATTTAAGCAAAAGTATTTTACAAACAAAGTAAAAAGAAAATTAATGTCTAACTCTGAAGATAGAGAACATATCCCAGTTGTTTTATTGTCCGATCGCAAATATGCCCTCACCTTAGACGAAAAATTTACGAATGACTTGCTAAACTTTCCGAGCTTTACCGCCACAGTTAGTAAAAAGCCATCCGAGATTCCCTACGACAAATAGGTTTACAAAGTAAAAGGATGTTGCGCTCACTTTCACTTTTGTTAATTCGTTACGCTCTGCTAACCCGTGCTAAGACTGAGCGATCGCGAATTTGTTAACCACAAAGTAGAATCTCTAAGAAGAAGCCCAAGTAATAGTCATGGTGAAAATGAGAGATATCGCGATAGTGTCGGCTGACGCACCCCGTACTTCAGGATGGTTGCGATTAGTGATTGTTTCTGACACACATAATGTTGATCTACCTATTTCTCTTTTCCCTGAAGGGGATTTGTTGATTCATGCAGGAGACCACACAAAGAATGGACTTCTTTCTGAGCTTACAGATGCAGCAACATGGCTACGTTCGCTGGCTGCTCGTTTCACCTATGGCGTTGTGGCGATCGCAGGAAATCATGACAAGCCACTAGACGTAGAGACATGGCTCCAAGTCGCATCCATTTCGCATCCAGAAGAACAATGGAGCAGTGAATTGATGACTACTGCACAGAACTTGTTCAAGGACAACGAAATTGATGGTCTCTCTGCGCCCATGCGTCTACTTCAGAATTCTGCCGAAGAGATAGCAGGGTTGAAATTCTTTGGTTCACCATACATAGGTTTGACACCTCGCCGACAGGCAATGCCCCAAGATAATCCTCTGCGTTACGAGGGTTTTGCTCGCGACCCTCAGCGTTTAATGGAACTTTATGCAGATATCCCCTCTGGACTAGATGTACTGATCACCCATAGCCCACCTCTAGGAATTCTCGACTCCAGTGTGCAGTATGGAGGAGTTCTGCGAGAAAAGCCGATTGCAATTGGTAGTGTAGCTCTGCGAGAGCGTCTACGGGGAATGCTTCCAGATGAGCATCCTCGTCTTCATATATTTGGTCATGAGCATGACGCTAGAGGGGTATTCTGGGATGAGGAATTGGGGATTCTCTTTGTCAACGCAGCAGCAGTAAATGGCGATCAAAGCATCATTAAGCAGGGAGGGAATTATGTTATGAAAGAAGGCTTCCGTCCTTGGGTAATCGACATCAGAGTGACTCCCTAGACATATACTTTGAGTGCGATCGCCGTTCTTGTATCGTGCGTTAATGAAATGTAATGCACATTTTTAATTTTTTTGATGATTGTTGTTAATGCGTTACACTGCGCTAACAATTGCTACTACTGATTCAATTTAGTTTTGCGAGATCGCAAACAAAGCATCTAAAGCGATCGGCACATCAGGAAAAGCTTGCATAGTAGCAGTATCATCGCTATTCAAAATCAACTCTTCACGATAGCTTCCATCCTCTGGTTGACGGAAAATGTAAACTTGTCGCTTTTGCAAATCGAGAATCCAATATTCTAAAACTTGATTTTTGCCATAAATACGAGCTTTTTGCTTGCGATCTTTTGAGATAGTCCAATCAGCAACTTCTATTAAAAGATAAATATCAGATACTTCAGGATGTCTAAAAGAATATTCATGATTCTCAACTCTGACAACAGCAATATCTGGTTCAGGCTCAGAATCATTGCCTAATACCACTGGCAACTGTGTGCGAATATAAGCTTTACCTTTTAACATTTCGTAAAGATAATTAGCACTACGTTGCACACTTGCCGCATGAAATGGTCGTTGTGGACTCATACAAACAATTTTTCCTTCCAACAGCTCTACGCGATCGTCCTCATCCAAAACTCCCGCCTCGATCATTTGGTGATAGTCCGCGATCGACCAAAGATGAATTTTGGGTTCTTGTTCTTGTTCTGTTTCAGTTACAGTTGCTTGCATGATATTTCTGCTCACAGCTTAGTTATGTTGATTTTAGCAAACAATAATCAAGCCGTGCGATCGCCTATCTTGTAGCGTACGTTAATGAAATGTAACGCACATTTTGATGTTTGTTGTTAATGCGTTACGCTGCGCTAGCACATGCTACTAATGGGCGATCGCTTAGGCAAAATTAGTTTTGCGCGATCGCAAACATAGAATCCAAAGCGATCGCTTTGTTGTTTGTGGAGAGCTTAGCGATCGCCTCGTAAATGTCTAATCTCTGAAAAAACTTGCTTTTTGCTAAAATAATCTAAGCAATGCTTTTTTACTTTCTTCCTAGTGGTCTATGCAAGAAGCCATAACCATAACCCTACCAATAGACGTAAAAGCCTCACTCGAATTGCGATCAAAAATTGAGGCGATTTCAGCAACTGAACTCATCGAACGCGCAGTTCGCGAATATCTTCTATTCCGTCAATTTCGATCGCTACGCAAAAAAATGCTTAACAAAGCCGACCTACAAGGCTGCTTCACAGACGAAGATATCTTTGAAATGGTGTCATGAGAATAGTCCTCGACACCAATGTTTTGATAGCATCACTAATCTCTAGGGGCAAATGTTATACACTAGTAGAACATTCTCTCTAAGTTCATGAAATTATTTCCTCCCAATTTATACTGGAAGAATTATCAGAAAAGCTCCAAAAAAATTCAAGTATGAGACAGAAGACATAACTGAGGCTCTATCTATATTTCAAACCAAGATGGAGATAGTTGCTCCTACTAAATTAGAGCAGCAAGTATGTCGAGATATTGATGATGATTGGGTGTTAGCGACAGCTTTAGCTGGTAAAGCTCAATGTATCGCTACAGGAGATAAGGATTTATTAGCGATCGCCACATTTGAAAATATTGATAAGGTTCCCTCACAAAGAAGGAGAGACTCAAGTTCCATTTTTAAGAATCGATCTTAATCTGTCAGATCATAACAACGATGAGCGAAATATACGTTTTCATCTCCACCCTAGCAACGACGACATCATGATTCATAGCCTACCCATGCCCCCCTCAAAATTCTCCATATGTTTCTATATGGTATGAATATTCATGATAAGCCTCGTGCATCCTGAGCTTTGCTACATGTAATTTGAGTTATATTTCACCTATGAAATAGGACACTAGTCTCAAAGTGTTACTGTACTAACTTAAACCCATGATATTTGCGTTAAACTAAGAAACTAAGTCTCTTAAAATATGTAGTTGCTTTACGATGGAGTCACTGTTTTCTACTCAAGGCATCATGGTTATGCTGCTCGGTGCGTACGCTGTTGCCATGTGGATGTTTCTCACCAGCGCACCAAAAGTACATACGATCATGGTTTCTGACCTCGATCAAGCGCGATATTTTTATGAGGGCGAGTTGAAATTGCCGATCGCTGATGTGCCGCTACATTATTACTATGGCTATGAATACGGCATGGGCGCACCTGCTGATCCCATTTATATTCCCGCCACAGCCCGAACCGCTAAGTCTAAATATTCAGCAGATATGGAAGGCGCATGGTATCAACTAAAGAAGAATGTGCAACTGCATATCGTTCCAGGAGCAAATACCACAAATTCCAATCGCAGTCGGCATATTTGCTTTAATCGTGACTGTGTAGAACAACTCTTGTTGCAAATTCAAATCAAAGGTATCAAACACAAAGTCCGTAGTGAAAAGCCACTTAACTTTTTAGTCAAAGATCCTGATGGGCAGGTAATTGAAATCGCTGAAGTCATCAGCTAACCCCGAAAGAGGACTTGCAATGCAAGTCCTCTTTTTTGATCTTGTGACCTAGATAACGTTTAGAATGTTCGCTAGTGTCCAAAATAAGTATCTGAGTATTGGACAGCAACGAACGAGTATTTGAAGATATGGCAACAAAGCAAGCAGCGATTTTGGTCTTGGCGGATGGTACTTGTTACCGTGGCTATGCGTTTGGCGCATCTGGAACCGCAATCGGCGAAGTGGTATTTAATACAGGTATGACTGGCTACCAAGAGGTAATGACCGATCCCAGCTACCGAGGACAAATTGTGACTTTTACCTGTCCTGAACTTGGCAATACGGGTGTAACGCCTGAGGATGATGAATCCGATCGCCCACAGGTGCGTGGTGTAATTGCGCGAAATATTACGGTAGTACCTAGCAATTGGCGATCGCGTCAGTCCTTACCTGATTACCTCAAGGCGCATAATGTTGTCGGTATTACAGGCATTGATACTCGTGCACTCACCCGCAAACTGCGATCGCTTGGTGCAATGAATGGCGGTATCTCTACGGAAATACTCGATCCTGAAGCATTACTAGCGAAAGTAAATGCTGCCCCCTCTATGCAGGGATTAAACCTCGCTCAAGAAGCTTCTACTGATCGCATCTATGAATGGACAGAAAAAACCCTATCTGAATGGGAATTTATCGAATCATCACCATCAACAGGTGAACAGTTAACGGTTGTAGCGATCGATTTTGGTGTTAAGCGCAATATTCTCCGTCGCCTTGCTAGTTATGGCTGCCGCGTGATAGTTGTTCCTGCTGATACCCCTGCTGAAAAGATTCTCTCCTACAATCCCGACGGCATTTTCCTCTCTAACGGACCTGGTGATCCCGCAGCCGTAACCCAAGGAATTGAAACTGCTAAAGCTTTACTTGCCGCTAATAAGCCCATGTTTGGTATTTGTTTAGGACACCAAATTTTAGGTTTATCAATGGGTGGTGATACCTTCAAGCTCAAGTTTGGACATCGAGGACTCAATCAACCAGCCCAAAACCAAGCTGAAAACGCCGATCGCCGAGTGGAAATCACTAGCCAAAATCATGGTTTTGCATTGACTGGAGAATCCTTTGAGCAATCTCCCGCGATGCTTACCCATATCAACCTCAATGATCATACTGTTGCAGGACTAGAGCACAAAACTCTACCTATTTTCTCGGTGCAATATCACCCTGAAGCTAGCCCTGGTCCTCACGATGCTGATTATCTCTTCGAGCGTTTCGTCAACTCGATGCGCGAACATAAAAATAGTAAGCAAGTTGCGGCTTGATCCCGTCTCAGTCTTCTAAAATTGGGCGACGCAAAGCGTCGCCCATATTTGTTATATCTAGTGTCAGTTAACGCGAGTTCGGGATAATTTGAGAGAGGGTTTGCTACGCAAACCCTCTCTCAAATTCCAAAAGTAAAAGCCTTGCATAGCAAGGCTTTTACTTTTGGAATTTGAAAATTTGCCAGTTTAACCCAAACTTACGTGGGCTTAGCAAGGATTTTGTTTCTGGGCGGAGATGTCAAAGGCAGGGGGGATCTAGTCTCTAAAGTGCGATGATATATCTATATGTTTAGAGCGATCGCATCACTCACATTTCTAGTTAACTTTCTATTACAACTATGCCAACTCCCGTACCAACACTTCCCACTGACTCTGAAGGACTATTAAGACTCTTACGCCATAAGGAAGGAACTTGGGTGCAGTGGGGAATAGCTTGCCAAATGCTCCAAAAAATGGGCGAAAGTTCCCTTGCTATCTTTGAAAATACAGGTTTTGAGCCAATCCAACAAAATCAAATTGTCGTTGCCTCACAGGTTTATGCTAGTTTGCAAGCAGGTAATGCCTCAGATATAGTCCTAGCCCACTTTGAACAAAAAGGCAGTGACATTCTCCATGAGTTGCGCGTACTCAATCAATCGGAACGGGTAACAATGGCAACCTTTGCCCTTGAGAAAAATCTTGACGTATTAGAAGCAAAGGATGTCGTTAAAGCAATTAAAGAAGCTGCCACAGTTGTAAATTTGCCAGAGGGATTCACCCGTCATCCGGGGGATGCAGTAGTGTTACAAGTTCTCAAATCTGCACAGGGCAAAATCGATCCACAAGAACGCACAAGATTGATCGCAAGAGGTTTACGGTTTGCCCATAGTGACAAAGCTCGCACTGCGATCGAGCGGTTGCTCACCGACATGGCAAATCCCTCTAAAAAGAAAGCCCCAAGTTTACCCACTTTCCGTTACGATGGTGAGGATGATATCCCGCGTATCCTGCCTGTAGTAGGCACTCTGCCTTTGTCGGTAGCCCAGTTTCAATCAGTTCCTCAAGTAACAGAAATAGCTCCTTTTGGTATTGTGCATTCCGATAGTGAGGCTACTTGGGCTACTCTTCCTGGATGGTTTGTGGTACATCAAGCAGAAGATGGCGTGATTATTTCTTGTAATACTGATACCTTGCAAGCTGCTATTTCTCAAGAAGTACTTAGCGCCGTACGCGATCGCGCTGAGGATATTCTGATATTAGTCGATCGCGCCCAAAGGGATTGGGATGAAAATAGCTATTTTGCGATCGCCGATCAAGATGGCAATCTCAAATTCGCATGGTTTGACTCTCAGCCAGAGGTAGAAATCCTTGGCAAAGTTACTTTAACATTGCGACCCAAACGCTTCTTTGACGAAAATGCATCTCAAGATCGCTGGCAGTTTGAGGAATAGAGAAACTGCAAAATGATAAAAATCTCAGAGCGATTTTTATCATTTTGAGCCTAGACATATAGATAATTCAAATAAAAAATAGGGCTTCGACTCCGCTCAGCCATCTATATACGTTGGCTGAGCGGAGTCGAAGCCTCTTTTAACTTATTTAGAACTGCTATAAAACAAAAAGCCCTGCAATGCAGGGCTTTTTGTTTTATGAATATTGAAGTTTAGCTAATCCATTCAGGAATTGCTTCTTCCTTAGTATTGGTACGACGCTCAAGGGTTTGACGCTCGAACTTCATGTGAATAGCACGATTTTGTTCGCCATCTGCTGCCACCGCAAAGATTGGGTAGTCTTGGATACCATCTTGGAAAGATGTGTGGAAGCGGAATGTGCCATCGGAGTTGAGCTTAATGGGACGACCGCCAATGGTGACAGAAGCATCAGGCTCAGTTGCACCATAGACAATCAACTCCGCATCTGCAACTAACCAGAACTGGCGAGGACGGATGGGTGATTCGCTAGAGAAGAAGCTGTAGCTCGACTCCATACCGATGCCAGAGTAGTTGATACCGCTAGCACTAAGCGCACCTGCTGCTCCAGCAAACAAGCCCGCACCCGATGGGAAGATGTAGGAGCTAATGGATTCAGGAGCCATACCGATTCCAGATTCATGCTGCATCGAGCCATAGAGTGAACCAGAAATACGTTGAATTTCGGCTTCGCGAGCGATGTTGAAGATTTCGTCGTAGGAAGTATCGGTGGTAGATGCTTCTTCGGGAGCGGGTGCAGGTTTCTTAGCAGGAGGAACCAATGTGAAGAAGGTCTGACCCTTAAGAGTTTGATCCCAAGGTACAGTAATGAAGTTATCTTCTACCCATTCCGAAGGGAATACAGGGGGAACATGGACAACCTTAGAACGAGTTAAGACTAACCAACGACCATCGGCACAACGATAGCCAAGTTCAGCAACATAGTCGCGATCGCTAATTGGAATAGGTAAATACCATTCACGAGCGAGTTCGTCACTATTGTATTCTTGTAAGTTATTGGGAGTTTGATAGTCTAAGTTCACATCAGTAGCGTCGTACAAACGTAGAGCCAACTGTTGTCCACCTTGCTTTCTCAACTCTTCCTTGTGAGCATTAGGTACATCCCAATAAACATAAGCCCATTGGGGATCGCGGGGTAGTAAGACGATGCGGCTTTCTCCATAACCAGTAGGGAGATCGCCAATGCTCTTATCAATAGCGGCAAGTGATTCTAAGTTTTCTTCTGTTTCTTCACTACCCAAATTAAACTTTGATGCTTCCACGATTTCTTGAGTCTCCGAGTTACTGCTATCTGCTTGGGTTGAGGCTGGGCCTTGAGCGGAAAGAATGGTTTGGATATCAGCAAGTAGCTGAGATTTTCGCATTCGACTATAGCGAGAAATTTCTAGCTCTGCTGCTACTTTACGAAGTTGACGCAAGGTCATCTCTTCTAGGGGAGGACGTTCCCTCGCCATACAATTAACCTCCAACTGCTTGTAATTAGATTTCCCTCAGTTTTATACAACTGAGGAATCGGACTGTAGCTATGACCATTTTGCCAAAATTTTTTGAATGGTCAATGGCTGAAAGGTTTATCTTCTATTGGTTTAGGCTCATTTTATGTAGTCTTAACAGTACAAATACTTAGCCAAAACCAAATACCTGTCATTGTTGTGGCGATCATAGTAGCTAATTTTCATGGGGATCGCAATGTTATGATTTCATGACATTGCGATCCCCTCCTCTGGATACTAGGGGAGGTTGTCCTAAAAGCCATAAGATTAGAGGGACAACAAAATGTGTAATTTCATAAACTTATAACTATGAAGGCAAAATACGGGTCTTTAGTTAAGTCTTTAAATAAATCTTTAGAAGGTTCTTTACAAGGCTTATGTCGTTCAGCGATCGCATTCGCTTTGGCAGTATTAGTGATAATCGGTGGTTTCGCCTCAGAAGCAAATGCAGCCTTGTTTTCGAGAAAGAGTGAAAGCTTGACTACCAAAGAAATTCAGACCCTTGTTAATGCAGGTTTGACTGGCAACTATGTTGCTGATACGACGGATACAATTAAAACTTTGCGGGAAGCAATTAATTTGCCTGAAAATGCTGATAATCGGGCAGCAGTAAAAGCCTCAGCTCGATATAAGATCAACGCCTATGTCTCGCGTTATCGCGCTGATCGCGACAAGAATGGATTTTATTCCTATACAACAATGTTGACAGCTCTAAATACTTTGGCAGGATATTACAATGGCACTGTCAAGCGGGCAGTTCCTGCTAAGGTACGCGATCGCCTGCTCCAAGAGTTTGATCGTGCTGAAGCAGCGCTTGCACAAGGACGTTAGAAAGCGGCTAGTCTTGATGTTTGAGGAACGCCGCTTTGCGACATTCCTCAAGCCTTGATATAGCGATTTTCATTTTGCCTATGGCGAAATGAAAACTCAAAGCACTTAATGGGATTGATTTTTTGTTTTTAAATGAGTATGCGATCATTTGAAAACCTCTATAGTGTGAGGATGACAAACATTGGCGACAGGATTGGCAACTATATACGAGGCATTGTACCAAGACCCACAAACCCGTGAGTTTGTCGAAGAGTTGCACCAAACTGACGCAAAGGAATTTTGGCATCGGGCGATCGCTATGCTACAGCAGTTCTCGATGCAGAGGCAGTTTAAGGGGATACTCCTTACGCATCATCCTTACATTTTTCCAAATGCGGCTCTCCGCCAAACTGAGTTACAAACTTGGGTATTTACCACCAGCAAATCTTCATTATTTCCTACGGGGACTTTACCCATTGGCAATACGCAGGTGGTATCTCTGCCTAAGTCCGATGCGCTGAATCAGGAATGGTTCTGTCTCCTCATCACTGATACTTTTAGCATCTTGGTAGTCTCATCGACTAAAAGTCATAGTTGTATATGGTCACTCCATCCCCACGCAATTCAGACTGCGATCACAACTTTATTACCACGTATTCGGCGTACTGAACAACAGACTTCATTACAATCTAAATTGCAGCAATTTCCGCCAACAATGCCTCCCTATCAGATCATGGCAAGGTTTGGCACAATCCTAATGGCGCAGAGTTCCATTCACCAAGAATTGCCAATTCCTGAAATCCAAGAAGTCGATATTATCAAAGCCATTACCCATGAGGTACGGACTCCCCTAACCACGATCAGAATGTTGGTGCGATCGCTTAAACGCCGTAAAGATGTTTCCGCAGAAGTTAAAACTCGCCTAGATCGAGTAGATGCTGAATGTACGGAACAGATTGAAAGATTTAATTTGATTTTTGAGGCGGCGCAGCTAGATAGCTATCCAATTATGTTAGAAGCTACGCAGCTTGAAGATATTCTCAGTGATGGATTTATGCGTTGGCAAGAACATGCGGGAAGAAGGCAAATATCATTAGAAATGATTTTACCAACGGAAATTCCTGCTATTTCTAGTAATGCTCTACTTCTATCTCAAGTTCTTAATGGTCTAGTGGATCGCTTAGTAAGGAGCTTTCCTCCTGATAGTCACATTCAATTAATTCTGACTAGTGCTGGAGAATATCTCAAATTACAATTCCAATCTCAGGTGACTAGCCAAAGTGGTGGTGACTTGCCTTTGCTCAAAGCAGTGGGGCAATGGCTAATGCTTCAACCTGAAACAGGGACGTTAAGTTTGAGTTTACCTACTACTAAGACTTTATTAAAAGCTCTAGGCGGCAAACTCACCGTCAGAATGCATTCCAGTAGTGCTGCCTATGATGGCGAAATCTTGACCATCTTTTTACCATTTTTTTGATTTTGTAGGATATCTAAGAAAAAAGCACCCAAAGGGTGCTTTTTTCTTAGATATGTGCAGCGCGTTTGTAAGCCTCATCTAAGACTTCGCTGAGCGTGGGGTGTGCGTGCACCACCGTCGCTAACTTATGCACCGTTTGGCGATCGCGGATTGCTGCTGATGCCTCATGAATCAAGTCTGAAGCATGGATACCGATGATATGCACGCCCAAGAGTTCGCCCGTATCTTCGCGGTAAACAATCTTGGCTAAGCCTTCGGTTTCTCCTTCTGCGATCGCCTTGGAATTGCCCTTAAAGTAAGACTTGGCGGTAGCAACCTTAAAGCCTTCCGCCGCACCCTTTTCCTTTGCCTGTGGTTCGGTCAAGCCGACAAAGCTGACTTCAGGATGGGTGAAGGCAGCCGCAGGGATGCTTTGATAATCAACAGTGGTAGCACGACCACACATATTCTCCACAGCAACAATGCCCTGTGCCGAAGCGGCGTGAGCCAACATCATCTTGCCCGTCGCATCACCGATCGCCCAAAGGTGAGGAACGGAAGTTGCCATCGTGTCATCCACATCGATGAAGCCACGCTGATTCGGCGCAATACCTACATTTTCTAAACCCAGATCCTTCGTAAGTGGAATCCTTCCTGTGGCAACTAAGCAAGCATCCACTTCCAGAACTTCTACTACCTTCTTCGTCTTAGCATCGGTCAGTTCAATCTTGACAGGAGAACCTGCGGTAATCTTGGTGGCGAATACACCAGTTCTGGTTTCAATATCGCGAGGTTTGAGAAGTACACGCTCCGCAATCTTGGCAATATCAGGATCGAATCCGGGCATTAATACATCTAACGCTTCGATCATCGTTACTTCTGAACCAAGCGCTGTGTAAACATCGGCAAATTCTAGCCCGATGTAACCGCTACCAATAATTGCGACCCATTGAGGCAAGGTTTCTAGACGTACAGCCTGATCGCTGGTGTAGACAGTTTTGCCATCGATTTGAATACCACGAGGGACGAATGGCTCGGAACCTGTGGCGAGGATAATGTCTTTGGCAGTGTAGGTCTTATCGCCAACACTAACTTTTTGCACACCTGCCACACGACCACGACCTTCTAAAATATCTACGCCTAATCGTTTGAGGCTATTGGTCAAGTCGCCACGCAATTTTAGGACTAAGTTATCGGCATGACTAGCGATCGCCCCGCGATCGAAATTTACTTCACCCACATCAATGCCTAATGCCTTTAGGTGAGACTTTGCCCGCATTTCGCGCACCCGTCCCGAAGCGGCTAGCAATGCCTTGGAGGGGATACAACCACGATTAACGCAGGTTCCGCCCATTACGCCATCTTCAACGATCGCTGTTTTTAAGCCACAGGCAACGGCATGGAGGGCTGCGCCATGTCCACCAACGCCAGCGCCAATAATGATCAAATCGTAATCAAATTTGTCCGACACCTAATCTTTCTCCAGTAGAATCGATCTACTATTTTTGCATCGTTTGGACATCGCGTTAGCTAGTCAGCGTTAGCTACTATAGCAATGCACAGGAAAATCAAAACCTAAGAGATGAGTGGCGGCGCTTCGCGCCGCCACTCATCTCTTAGGTTATTCTAAAATTTGGTAAGCTGAAAATACTAATTGGGGCTAGATGAGCTATGACCCTTGCGATCGCACAAGTACAGCATCAACCTGTCAGCCTAGATGAGTTTATCGCCCGTTATGGTGGTGATAATCGCTATGAATTGATTGATGGAGAAATATTCGACTTGGAACCAACGGGGCAGCATGAAGAAGTTGCGGCTTTGATCACGGCAAAAATCTGTGTGCAGATTGATCAATTAGGCTTGCCTTGGTTTGTGTTGCAAAGAGGCTTGTTTCGTCCATCTAGTTCAAGTATGACTGCTTTTCGTCCTGATGTGATGGTTGTAGATCGGACGGAAGTTGCAAAAGAATCTCTCTGGCAAGAACAATCGATCATTACAAGGGGTAGCTCAATTAAGTTTGTCGCAGAAGTTGTGAGTGGTAATTGGCAAAATGATTATGCACGTAAGGTTGAGGATTATGCGGCTTTAGGTATTCCTGAATATTGGATTGCCGATTATTTAGGTTTAGGTGGTATTCGACATATTGGTAAACCAAAACAACCTACTCTTTCGATCTGTACTTTGGTAGATGGAGAGTATGAAATTAATTTGTTTCGCGGTAATGATGCGATCGCTTCGCCCACATTTCCAAATTTGAACTTAACGGCTGAACAAGTTTTGACTTTGGGTATGTATTAGGATACGCATAGTGTTTTTAAAAAACTCATCAGATGTGTTATTAATTCAGCAATATTCTTGAAACTTTTCAACAATTTTGTTAACTAGAATTTCTATTTTTGGATTATCAAGCACTTTTGAACCAAGCTCAAGAAGATTAGCTTGACTATAGTTTGATGCTCGACCAGTCAGAAATCTTAATAAAGCCTGAAATAAGTTTTTACCACGTAGCGCTCTAGTATATTCACGATTAATAAAATCTACAAGCTCTTGAGGCGGATCGACAAAATTTATTGTTTGCTTAAAGTTATTACATAGAACATTATTTGGACATATTCTAGCTATATTAACATCACAATTAGAATCACCAGTTTCTTTATATCTCGTGACTTCAAATGCAAACCAAATTGATAGCTCTCTAATTAAATCATGAAACTTTTGTATGTCACCTTTATCTAAAAGCTTATTAAAATTTGACTCAATATAAAGATCATTTTCTATTGAGTATCCATCTGTAAAAACTATCTCTTCATATTGTGCGGGAATATCAGTAAAGAACCACATATCCTTATCTGCAAGGAATATAACTTTAGCATTTCTGAACTCGTCTCTTCTTTCAAAAATCCTAATGAGCTGAGGTCTTCCACCACATATAAAAAGATTAACCTCAATATCACCAATATTAATTTTGTCTTCTAAGTATCTGTATACCGATGCATCATCTTTACCCTCAACTAAAACTGTTAATAAAGATGTTTTCTTTAGAGCATCTATAATTTCTGTTTCAGAAAACACGTCACTTCTACTCATTCACCTTTATCCTCAGAAAGGATTATTTCCTTGTCAGAATACTTAGAGTAAATGAAAGGGGAATGAGTAGCTACGATAAACTGATTGCTTGATTGTTGCTTCATCAAATTAGGAAATAATCTACGCTGCCAGTCTGCATGTAGACTCAACTCAGGTTCATCAATAAATATTACTGAGTTTTCATAAAATGCGTTATAGCAAAGAAAGCTAAGCATTTGTTGTTCACCAGATGAAAGCAATCTCGAATCAATAGCATTGTTTGATTCTCCAAGAATGAAATCATCAAGCCTGACACCTTTATAGTGCATAACCTTAATAACTAATTCAGCTAAAACCTCAAAAGGTCTTAGCAGTTCTTTCCGTATATTATTAACAGCATTATTTTCTTGCTGTAGTCTACTGAGGACATCCAAAGCATCCTGTTTACCACTTACAATGTCTGACTCAATATTTTCGATCTGACTACTCATTAAAGCGCTAAATTTAAGAAACTCTTCATTTGTTTTTGCGGAAATTTGAATGTAACGTGAATTTAATAACAATCCAAGATCGTGAGTAGAAATAGAACAAATAAATTTATGTCCTGACATGCTTAAGTGGTTTGATAATTTATCAAATGCATTTTTTATGCTTGTATCTCTGTTACTTTCAGCTCTAACCATCTTGATACTGTTACTTCTCGAATAACTTGTGAAAGAAGAGATTAGTCCTATTGGTTTAGTTTTTTCTAAGAAGCTGAGTGATGATGGTGGTGTAAAATTTGATGATGACGTAAGAGTTGGGGATGAGTTTGAAGAGGATGAGGTGCTTTTAGGATTCATAACTGAATAGCCACCTTCAATTCTTCTAAATGTTGGGAAAAACAAAGATAATTCACTACTTTCTAAGATTAGAGATTGCAAAACCTCTATTCCTCCTACTGGATTAAATTCCACTAAACTAAAATCACCATTTTGTTGAATCTCATTGGCACTATATTGCCATTCAATACTACTCTTTTTTCTGATTAGCAATAGTGTGAAATTGCTTGTTTCTAAGTTAAATGATTTAAAACTTATTTCAGAGATAAGACACTCAATATTCCCTGAAATTGCATACCATAACAATTTTAGAAATGTTGTTTTTCCACAGCCATTAATACCTGTGACAATATTTATGTCATCGTGAAAATCCCAATCACAATCAACTTTATTATTTAGTCCTTTGATAGAGACTCTTTTAAGTTTCATATTATTTCGCTAGTTGCAATCAGTCTCAATTATACAAGAAATTTAATGCTGATATTTTGATAGTAAAGAAAGCGATCGCCACTTAATTTTATAGGATTGAAAAAATAGGTGATTATGCCCCTTCTAAAACTCCAGAAAGTGATAACCTTCCGTTAATTGGCTCAAACTCATCTTCTAACAACCATAACTGAGCCTCTTCATAGCTTTGACTAGTTAACACAACCTTATAGTTTTCAATAGGATCACAAACACGACATACACCCATGCGATCGCCAATCAACATTAGCAAATAAGGCGGCGACTGCATTGGATCAATCCAAACCTCAAGAAAATTCCCACCATCCTTCACTTGGTCGAGTGCGGGAGATAACATAGTAGCAGTTGCGGATTTTTCAGTATACTCCCCTGATTTTACAGGCAAAGATTAGAATGGATCAGTCTTTATTTGACCAAGATTATATACTTTGGGTTCAGGAAAATGTCGCCAAGCTTAAAGCCAAAGATTTTGAAAATCTAGACTTAGACAACCTGATTGAAGAATTTGAAAGCTTAATCTTTATTCTCAAAAGAGATTTAGATGACAAGCTGAAAAATTTGCTCGTAAACATGCTCAAACGGCTATATGTCCCCTTACCCAATCAATTTGAGAGATGGCAAAGCGACATCAGCTTTTATCGATGCGGTATTGAGCTTATTTTTAGAGATGCCCCTAGCTTAAAAGAAAATTGGAATGAAAGGTTTGACTTTAACTACTCATCTGCGCTCTATGATTTGACTGCCGATTATCCAGATACAAATTTTCCTGAAGCATGGGAATTTGAACGAGACATCGAATCAATTTTGCATAAAAGATTTTGGAAATAGCGATCGCAAAATTATGTACCAGTCCTCCAACAAACGTAGATTAAAATTCCAGATTGTTAGTAAACCAGCCTTAATCCGTCTGGCTATATTCTTCGGGATTTTACTCGTTCTTAGCATATGGGCATGGTTCACCATGTTTGCGATGCCAGCGCAAAGTTATAGAGGTCAATTTACAGCTTTAAAGCCTGAAGAAATCGCATTGCAAGCTTTGCTAAAACAGGACATTCAAAAAATCGCCTCGGAAATTGGAGCCAGAAATTCTGGACAATATGCAAAGCTAAATGCTACTAAGGATTTTCTGAAAGAATCATTTACTAAAGCAGGTTATCAGCCAAAATTACTTGAGTACAAAATTCAGGGCAAACCATACTACAACCTAGAAGTTGAAAAAACAGGAACCGATAAGCCTCAAGAAATTGTGGTAGTGGGCGGTCATTATGACACTGCTTTTAATAGTCATGGTGCTAACGACAATGCTACAGGTGCAGCAGCAACACTAGAGCTAGCGAGAATATTTGCCACAAAAAATACAAAGAGAACTATTCGTTTTGTGGAATTTACGAATGAAGAACCACCCTATTTCTGGACAAAGGATATGGGGAGTTTAGTGTATGCCAAACAATCACACCAGCAAGGCGAAAATATTGTGGCAATGTTGAGTCTAGAGACGATGGGATACTTTTCAGATATTGAGAAAAGCCAGAGATATCCTTTTCCTATCGGCTTAATTTATCCAAACCAAGGCAATTTCATTGGTTTTATTGGCAATGTCCAATCTGGAGATTTGGTACGAAAAGCGATCGCCTCTTTTCGTAATCATGCCCAATTTCCCTCTGAAGGTGCTTCTTTGCCCGATTGGATATCTGGAATTGGTTGGTCAGATCATTGGTCGTTTTGGCAGCAAGGATATCCTGCCATCATGGTTACAGATACCGCTACTTACCGCTACCCTCATTACCATACGGAACAAGATACTTTTGACAAAATTGACTTTGGCAAGCTTACAAGAGTCGTAACTGGCTTAGCGGAAGTTATATCTGACCTAGCAAATTAGATTTTGGATGCACTCTATCCGCAATCATCCGCAAACACTTAGCATTTAATTATTTATGACAATTACAAGTATTTCTAAAGAAATTTCAACTCTCGCGTCATGGATGTCAGGTGAATTTAGCAATCGCGAACAATCGCTAGATCAACCTGTTTGGTTTGTGAACTTAGTCTGGTGGCAGCGTCCCATCCCATTTAACGTTTTAGGCAGCATTGCCATCTTTGCCGAACAAGCCAATGCCTTGATCCTTGCTCGCCCCTATCGTCAGCGTATTTTGCAACTTGTGGAAAATGACGGCAAAATTCAAGTGAAATATTGGGGATTTAAAGATCCTGTCGCATGGACTGGGGCTGGACGCGATCGTGATCGCCTTAATCAAATCACTATTAATGACATCGAACCCCTTGCTGGTTGTTTATTAGATGTCTCTTTTGCCAATGGTCGCTACAAAGCCGAAATGCCCAAGGATGCTAAATGTTGTTTTCAATATTTAAACGAATCACGTCAAGTTGTTTTAGGCTTTGAGGTTAGCACTGATGAATTTTGGAGTGGCGATCGCGGAGTCGAGCCTGAAACAGGCACAGCCATCTGGGGCGCAATCATGGACTTTTATAAATTTAAGAAAATCCATGATTTTAGTCCTGAAATTACACATCACTAAATGCTATGGCAATGAAAGAGATAGCTAGAGAAGAGATGAGTGGCGGCGCTTTGCGCTGCCACTCATCTCTTGTCTAAGCAAAACTAGGCTTTGGGGCATCATTAGCAATGACCGTACTTACCGAACCGCGACGATTAGTGACATAATATACGGGAAAACTTAGAACAAGACTGATACTGCTATGTCAGACGGAAAAGGATTTGGCTTTGGTTTAGGCAAAATGAAAGAAGCCTTCCAAAAAGCGCAGCAAATTCAAGAAGGCGCTAAAAAACTACAAGAAGAATTAGATCAACTACGTCTAACTGGCGAATCGGGCGGCGGCTTAGTCAAAGTAACTCTAAGTGGCAACCAAGAACCTCAAGGTGTAGAAATTGCTCCTGAAGCCTTAAATGAAGGCGCAGAAGTTTTATCTGACTTAGTGCTTGCAGCTCTTAAGGATGCCTATCAGCTTTCGACTGGCACTATGAAACAGAAAATGGAAGAACTTACAGGTGGTCTTGGCTTACCCGCAGGTTTCTAAAGAATTTGAGATAGGGCGCTTTGCGCCCTTCTTGCATTGTTCCTCACTACAGATATTTTGAAGATATGAATAACCCAGCTTTGCGCGTTCAACGTCGCAACCAACCAGCCGCCCTCATTCCTACTCAGCAGGAAGTATCGATCCTCGATTGGCTCGAGTCTACGGGTCGCCTCATTGCCAGAGAAGGTACTGAATCGAGCTTAAAGTTTGATGATGAAGCCGAAGAACTCAGCGAATTGATGCTTGGTGATGATGCTAGCTACATCGATGATGATGATGATGATATCGATGATGATGATGTTGACTAAACAAATGCCCTAGGGCATTTGTTTGCTAAAGGTTTATGCCCAAGAAACAAAAATTTCCACATCTAATTGGATCAAAATGGACTGCCATGCAAGAAACTTTCGGCTGGCGGCATTTTGTCGTTGTAAATCGCAAAAATGAGGGGGATTTAGTTTTTGCAGAGATCAAGGCAGCCTGTGATGATTCGGTGCGTTTTTGGCTCAATGCTAAATCCTTAAAGCATCCATCGCTATGGACTCCTGGGTGGAAAACTTTAAAAGAAATGTAATAAATAACCTAGAGCCTTGTGTTACTGCGAAGCATTGCCACAAAAAGTTTTTTAATCAAAAGCCTCCATATTATGGGGGCTTTTAATTTGTTCTAAGCAGTAGTCAAAGCTTTGATTTGCATAAGTTTCAAAAAACGCTCAAAGTTAAAATGTTTGCCCATCATGTCGCAGATACTAGTCACCTTTATGCCTTCATGCAGGCGGACTTGACCAAGACAGCTTTCGATAATACTAACGGTACTGAGGGTATCTTTGCTGACTGCGAGAACAGGTACGCCTAGCTCCATCGCCTTATGGGCAACATCATCACTAATATAGGGGCGACCTGTGAGAATTAAGCAATTGGTAGAAGTTTCTAAAGCAGCAAACTGAAGGTCAATGCGACTGCTACCTGTGATTACAGCTTTGTTATAGGACTTGCGGAAATAGCTTTGGGCGGAGTTAACATCCATTGCGCCAATTTTCAACTCTTCGACCATCACTTTGCTTAAATCTATGTTTTCTGGACAGCTCAGGATGGTTGCGCCCAGTTGATCAATGAGTTCGGAAACACTGACGCTCCGCAAAGTACGGTTTTCGGGCATGAGTGCAAATACGGGAATTCCTTGCTCTTCGAGATAAGGATGTAGGATTTCGATCGCTGTTTCATACTGGTCATTAGGGATGTCATTGATTACCACACCCAATAGGCGATCGCCAAAGCGATTTTTAGCCATTAAGATATGGTCAACGACCAGCAATGAGCCAAACCGCATTACCAATAGAATTGGCGCATCTAAATTATTTGCCATTTGCTCTAAGGACAACCCAAAAATTGTCCCCTCAGCAGTATTGGCAGGGGCTTCTAAAAGAACAAGATCGCCTTCAATAATTTTTTTGTATTCTTCCAGTTTGTTACTGTAATCGGCTTTATCTTCACCAGATAAACGCCGCTGGAGAGCGGCGCGGTCAAGATTGAGGAGAGTGGGGCGCAAAAGCGACGATGGCAAATTTAGGGTTTTCTGAATGAAGTCCACATCAGCTTCGCTATGCTCGGCTGATTCAGGTAATTCTTTGGTCGTAAAGGTGCCAATTGGTTTACCGTAGCCAACTTTGTAACCCTTGGCTTGCAAATGATATGTTAAACCCAAAATTGTTGCTGATTTCCCACTACCTGCTCTGGTAGAACCAATCAACACATGCTTAGCCTGTGGCACGTCTTGCCCTCTAAAAAAATGATTACAAACTTTACAAGATTGTATTAAAACCTACATCCTGTTTGGTTATTGTAACTGATGGACTGTAACTGATACTTTTTGTTATGGACTAATTATGCATAGATAAGGATGAAGTTTTGCGATTACCGCCAAATTGCATCGCTTAAACGACAAGCATCAGCAATTTCTTTAGGATCGTGAACGCGCAAAATATCTGCTCCCCCTGCAATACAGGCAGTACAGGCGGCGATTGTCCCATAGAGGCGATCTTTAGGTTCAGGGCGATCGCAAAGTTTACCAATAAAGGTTTTACGAGATACCCCTAACAAAAGTGGTGCTGGGATGGTCTTAAAAGCACTTAAGTTTCTGATAAGTTCCAGATTATGGTCTAAAGTTTTTCCAAAACCAATCCCTGGGTCGATCGCAATTAGATGTGGGGGAATGCCCCAAGCCTTAGCTACCGAGATCGCGTCAATGAGAAATTGTTTGACATCATTGACCAAATCGCGATATTGAGGATTGGCTTGCATTGTGCGTGGTTCCCCTTGCATATGCATCAAAAAAATCGGTACTTGCAGCTTTCCTACTAAAGGCAGCATATCGAGATCAAATCTGCCTGCGGAGACATCATTGAGCATATCCGCGCCTGCGGCGATCGCTGAGCTTGCCACACTCGCCTTTACGGTATCTACAGAAATCGGTAAATTCGGGTATTCGGCACGGATTGCTTCGATAATTGGCAAAATGCGATCACTTTCTTCCGCAGCGCTAACGGGCTGAGCATTCGGTCTTGTCGATTCGCCACCAATATCGAGGATGTCAATATAGGGCAACATTTGCGCCACCTGTTTTAGCGCTGCATCCCGTGAGTTAAATTGACCGCCATCGCTAAAGCTATCGGGGGTAACATTCAAAATGCCCATGATGTAGGTGCGATCGCCCCAAATGAAATGGCGATCGCGAATTACCCAAGGTTCAGCAACGGGCTTAGTGATAATTGGTTCCAATTTAATAAACCTCAAGCATCCTTTAGATATCTGCTAAAACTTGGGCAGGATGTAATTCTGCCTTAACGCCAAGATAAACCTTCTCAATATTACCCTCAGCATCGATCACAAAGGTATTACGAAAGATACCGACATATTCTTTACCCATAAATTTTTTGAGCCCATAGCTCTCGTAGGCTGTGGCAACTTGACCATCGGCATCGGTGAGTAAGGGAAAGGGTAGATCAAACTTTTGCGTAAATTTTTGGTGGGACTTTGCATCATCGGTGCTGACACCAAAAATCAAAGTATTTTTCGCTTGGAATTGGGAGTAATTATCGCGAAAACCGCAGGCTTCTTTGGTGCATCCGGGGGTATTGTCGCGAGGATAGAAATACAAAACTACACGGCTACCTTTGAGACTAGAAAGAGTCACTATATTACCGTTAGTATCTGGCAAGCTAAACTCTGGAGCGCGATCGCCAACCTTTAAAGCCATAAATCTTCTTTAATAAATAATCTTTACAATCGTTTAGTCAAAGCATACAGCGCTTTGCGCTTACTGAAACCCCAGAGAAATTTTTGAAAGCGCGGCTCCGCCGCGCTTTCAAAAATTTCTCTAAACTACTCAAAACCTCAATAGGCTGTAACGCTTGGTTCAGAAAAACAGGAATTAATGCTAGGCAATGCTTGCTGTTTTTAGTCTTCAATGCCCATTGCCAATCTGGTATAAACCGTAGCCAGAGCATTCGCATCACCCACATTTCCGGGGAACAAGACCACGGGTAAATCAGGAAAACGAGGATGATCTGCGGGAGTCCGCACCACGGAGCAACCTGCCAAAATTTGACCTAATAGCCTTGCCGTGGGCAGATTTAAGCCTGTACTCAAAACATCGTTAGAAGTAATGCCACCTTTGCTAATCAAAAAGCCAATATCAGTAGGTAGTCCCTGCACGATCGCCATTAGTAATGCTGATACCGACTGACCAAAAGCGAGGCGAGTAGAGGTATCCGCAAATTCTAATTCTTTGCGACTGGTAAACACGACGGCAGTTTTCCCTGCGGCATGAGCCTGTGCAACTTGGGCTAGGGCTTCCTGTTTGAGAATTGCCGATTGGGCTTCCGTATCACTCAATAAACGCGCCACGTCAATTTCAACGGGAACGGTATTGGGAGCCTTGAGGAGATTTTCCAACTGTTCAGTGGTCTTTTTGACATGGGAGCCAACGATCGCCACACCAGCTTTGTGCGATCGCATATATTTGGACATTTCTTCCGCAGGAATGGGTTGCGGTGGAAGCTTAGCAAGGGCAGTCAGTAAACTCGCGGCACTACGGAAGAGAAAGCGCTTGCCAGTTGCGGCGATCGCCAAAACATCGGAGGCAAATTGATTGAGGTCAGCTTGATTTTCGGCATCGACGACACCACATTGATTGTCGCGGAGTCTCGCTAGGCGTAACCGAATCCCAGCGCGGATATCCCCTAATAAAAATCTCTCTACCTGATCCGCAGGAATGCGCCCCTGAGTTTTTTCTTCAACATAATCGGGTAAGTAACTGTGCTTATAGCCAAACACTGAATCTTTAGCAAATTCGGTCTCATGTACTGGCGTAGGCACACCATTAACTACTAAATAATGCACACTTGATTTGGTAAAGCGCCCACCTTCAAAAAATGCTGGCACGAGAAAATGCGCGTCAAAATTACCTAACTCTTCGGCGATCGCATCGGTCTCGACTGGATAATGTCCCCGCAAAGTCGAGTCCGAACGACTGACGATCAAAAATTCATGGATACCTTCTGCTTCCAGAGCAGGTTTGAGATTGCGGCAAACTTCGCGGGTGACTTTGGTGGCATCTTCGGGAGTTAGCGATCGCGTATTTGTCAACACAAACATAATTGGCGATTCATCGGCTAGCCCAATCCGTAGGGTTTCCACATCCCATTTTGTAAGCAATAGGCAGCTATGCACAGTCTGCGAACCCGTCGGATCGTCATCAAGAACAATAATTTTCGGCTTTGGGGAAGAAGTAGCTGCCATTACGTTTCATCTAAGTGTTTGCTTCTCAGTCTACTAAAAAAGCGATCATTCAGATGATGATTACACGCTCTTACAATAGAACAATCTGACTAGCAATACAGCGCTTTGCGCTTTCTCAAAAAACAGATAAATTTTAAAAAAGCTTGCTTCGCAAGCTTTTTTAAAATTTATCTGTGCTACACAAACCCTAAATAGGCTGTATTTTAGGTACATCGTGTTGCGCTGAATTAAAGGCAAGAGAAATTTTGAAAGTGTGGCTTCGCCACACTTTCAAATACAGACTAGATGAGGCAATTGCTAATCGTTGAACCGCTATAGAAACACCAATAGGCTAAATAAAATATGGCTAATATCAGTGGTAGTTGGCTTGGCACTTACTGGCAACAGGGTAATCAAACTCGTTTCGAGGCAACCTTTGTCCAAAATGGTAATACTATTTATGGGAATATTCTCGATGATGGGCATTTAGGCGAAGCTACAATTCACGGAGAAGTGATTGGACGACATATTAGCTTTGTCAAAAGTTATCTCGGAAATAATAAAAAACTTGCTGCGGTCAACTATAACGGTGCGATCGCTGAAGATGGTAATTCCATGTCTGGCAAGTGGGATTTCTTTGGTACGTTTGGCTTTGAGGAATGGGAAGCCCGTCGCGGCGATCAAAATCTAGAATCTGAGCTAAGAAATTACTTAACCAATAAAGAGCCTGTTTACAAATAGGAAAACGGCACTTTGTGCCGTTTTCCTATTTGTAAACTTACAAAACTCGTAATATCGTTGGAATACTGTGCAATGTTGGTAACTCGCGAATAGCAGCGATCGCCTGTTGGAAATTCAACTCGCTTACTTGTTGAGTTACCACCACAATTTCGGCTAAGCCGTCGTGAATTGTATTTTTTTGCAAAATTGCATTCAAACTAACATGATGATGACCAAAGGCAGTACCGAGATCGCCAATTACCCCCGGTTTGTCATGGGTGAGCAGTCTGGCATAGAACTGAGTCACCGTATTTTCAATGGGCGCAATCTTGGCATAATGTTCGTGGGAGCAACCCATCAGTTGGTTGATTTGATTGGGAACAGATTTTAGCGCTGCAACAACATTAATAATGTCAGCAACTACAGCACTAGCGGTGGCTCCTGAGCCTGCCCCAGGTCCAGAAAATACCACTTCACCAACGGGATCGCCTTCAATACGCACCGCATTAGTGACTCCATGAATATTGGCAAGGGGATGCTGGATTGGGATGAGGGTAGGATGTACCCGAATTTCCAAATTGCTCTCTTCTTTTCCTGCGGCTCTTCTCGCAATACCGAGGAGCTTAATCGTAAAGCCTAATTCTTTGGCGTAGCCAATATCTGCACTGGTAATTGAGCGAATTCCCTCGCGGTAAATATCTTCGAGATTGACGCGATCGCCAAAGGCAAGGCTCGCCAAAATCGCCATCTTATCGGCAGCATCATAACCATCGACATCCGCAGTGGGATCAGCCTCTGCATAGCCCAATTTTTGTGCTTCAGCAAGAGTTGCATCAAAATCTGCACCCTCAAAGTACATACGGCTGAGAATGTAATTAGTTGTGCCATTGACAATACCTGTCAATTCAGTAATGCGATTACCACCGAGACTCTGTTTTAATGCTTGAATTACAGGAATACCTCCACAAGCAGCAGCTTCTAACATTACATATACATTTTTTTGTTTGGAAGCAGAAAAAATTTCATTACCATGTCTAGCGATTACAGCTTTGTTTGCTGTAACGACATGCTTACCATTTGCGATCGCCTTTAAAATTAAACTTTTCGCTGGCTCGATTCCACCAATCACCTCAACTACGATATCAATTGCAGGATCATTAACAATAGATTCCAAATCATCTGTAACTATATTGGGATCGATCGCTACATCACGTTGCTTATTGAGCGATCGCACACCAACACGGGCGATTTCGATATCAGGGAGCAAGGGATGGCGACCATTAGGGGCTTGAAGAATTTTGGCAACACCAGCGCCAACGGTTCCTAATCCGAGAAGTCCAACTTTATATGTCACAGTCTTAATTTCTTTTAAGTTATCGTCAATTACTATTGGCTCCTATTGTAGGTTTTTTCGGGACGCGATGAAGCATGACCATAAAAGAGAAAGAGAGCGCAAAGCGCTCTCTTTCTCTTTTACATATAAGCAATCTAGGCAACTCTAGCAAATAAACTTTGTAAATTTTTAGTTGATTCTTTATTAGGTTCTTTGGTACTGGGGAAGTTTGTTTTTATATCTGTGTCCATGCTCATTGCCAGTTGATAGCAAGGAATCGTATCGGCATGAACTAATCCAGACATTACGCCTTCATAGATTTCTAATAGGGCATTTTCTGACGTAGAAAAATTAATACATTGATTTGGCAAAACTGATCTTTCAAAGAAGGCAATACTAGGTTGAGATATACGTACAATCTGAATAATTGAGCTTTCGTTACGATAAATACAAGTTAGTTGCTTAGACTGATAATGTAGTTTGTTTGGATTAGTTTTGCGCTCTTGAATATCTAACATTGCCTTTACCTGTGAATAATCTATATCTTTGCCAATTCATGATCCCAGAGTAGGGGATCGTCCCATGGCTAACAGTGACATAGCGCACATATTCCAAGTTTCTTAAGCTTTGGGATCGCTGTTTTAGATCAAGGCAAAACTTCGTTTTGCCTTGATCTAGCTATTCTTTGTGATCGCTTGACCATATGCAGATAAAAGTACAAAACGAATTTTTTGCTTTTATCTAGCCACCCTTTGCGATCGCTTAACCATATATTTAGTGAGATCAATAAACGCATCACGGCGTAAATAGGGATAATCGCCAACCCAAAGATTGTATTGCGGGATATAAGCATCCGAAGTTTGGCGGCTAACACGACCAAAGCGACGATCATTAGAAAACAGCAACATATATACAGTTTGCTCTGGTCGAATCCGCTTGAGTTCACGCCTCATTGGTAAACGTAAAGTCGTCACAAAATCTGTTTCATCCCCAAGCTCGATATTCAAAAAGCTTTCAGCGTCATAACTAACATCCATTCTGCCCCGCGAATCGACCTTTTCTTCTCTTGCCAAGACCTCTTGCGAGACATACACATCCAGCACCTCTGCTTGCCAAAAGCCACAATAGGCAAAGCGCCGCAACTTAGCATTACGAATACTTGCTAGGACTACGGGTTCGAGCATCCAGTATAAACCTCCCAGTGCGGCACAGACAAACATTGCCAATGCTGCAAAACTGCTGGGATTATTTTCATGGACACGGTTGTAGAGAATCGTGAAAATAATCACACTAGCGATCGAAATTGCAACCCGACGAAACACATTCTGTCCATTCCCCGAATAGTATTGGTACTGCTCAGAAGTAGGAACAGCAGGGATCAGTTCATCAAAATTTTTACGTTTGAGTGGAGTAATCATAGGGGTATTTTAGCCAATAACGCCGCACCATAAGCCGCTTCGGTTTGTACAGACTTTTGCATCGGGATCTGAAGATAGAGATCGCGGATTTTTGTCCATGCTTGATTTTGAGCCCCACCACCCGCAGTATAAATTTGTTGAATCGGTGAAGCACCTAACTCTTGCAAAAGTTTATAGCCTTGCGCCTCGATTCTTGCCATACTTTCCAGTAACCCATGTAAAAATTCTACGGGATCATCAGGTCGTGGCTCTAAACGTGGGGCAAGATTAGGATCATTAATTGGAAAGCGATCGCCTGTTTTCGGTAAAGGATAATAATCAAGGGGACTAGGAAAATCGGGATTAATGCGATCGCTCAGTTCTTGCAATTCCTGATCACTAAAAAACTGTCGTAATACTGCCCCACCGACATTTGATGCTCCACCCACAAGCCATAGACATCCTAACTTGGGATGATCAAATCGATGGCTATAGATGCCATAGGTGGAATTGTTAACGGGGCGATCGCTTAAAACTTTAAGAACCATCGTGGAACCAAGGGATGTCACGGCTGTGCCGATCTTAGGCTCGGTTGTCCCCACACAAGCTAAAAAAGCGGCATTGCTATCTGTTGTTCCTACGCCAATTTGACAGTCTTGAGGCAAACCTAACAGCATAGCGATGTCTTGTTGAATCAGTCCCACAGTTGTACTAGGGGTAAATACTTCTGGTAAGACCAAATTAGGGTTTTGTACGCACCAAGTCTTAAGCCAATCAGGGCAGTTTAATTTTGCGGGATCATAACCCAACTTTAGAGCATTGTGATAGTCACTTACGCCTAGTTTGCTATGGAGCAAATAACTTAGCCAGTCCGCTTGATGGAGGAAATATATTAATGAAGAAGTTTGATCTACATTGACAAGCAAAGAAACTAGTTTGGCAAAACTTGAAGTGGCACTACAAACTGAATGATGGAGTGGTGCTATTTTTTTTACTTGCTCTAAAATTTCAGGTTTACAGGCATCGCTATAAATCATTGGCGAAGTAATTACCGTGCCATTGCGATCACAAATTAAAACCGTTGCCGAAGTCCCATCAATGACGATCTTACGGATCTTTTGTTTGATATGCTGCGGCAAGCTACTAATTACTGCATAAAGCGCATTTTGCCATGATTGCCAATCTCTAATCTCATAGTCAGAGCGAGCAATAGCAGCAATTTCATTATTTGTGTTTAGGGCGATCGCTCTTACCCCTGAAGTCCCAAAATCAATCCCTAAAAAATAATTCATCAACTACAGCCTGTTGAAGTTTGAAGTGTAGTACAGAGAAATTTTTGAAAGTGCGGCGAAGCCGCACTTTCAAAAATTTCTCTGAGTTTCAAGTCGGCGCTTTGCGCTGTAAATATCTGATTAGAAAGAACAAGGGGCTAAAGCCCCTTGTCTATTTCAACAATTTTTTGTAATCAGGCTTTCTTGAGGGAAATATATTTTTCTAAGCAAGTTCTTAGGACATTTACATCAAATAAAATAGGCAAGAAATGAATGCTTTTTATCTCTTTAAAATAGAATAAAACTGGAAATCCAAACCAAAATACTTTCCAGTCTTGCCATTCTTGATATGGGAAAGTACGGAATTTTTCTTGTGAGCGATAAACCTCTAAATCTGTTTCCGTAAATACTAAACGAATTGTCGCTGCTTGGTAAACTAAAAACAATCCAAAAATTGAAACTACTCCCGCAGCAATTGGTTCTACCCAAATTATCGGTACACTTGCCAACAATAGTACAGCAGGTATTGCATAGCTTGGATTTAGTTCTGTAGCCTGTGATGCAGTCTTGGGATCAATAAAAGGATTTGAGGTAGTCATTATGATTTAAATAAGTGATTTCTATCTATAGATATACATTTAATTCTAAATCTATGGCTCCTTTATTGAAGTGATAAAATCAATAGTAGCCATTAATCCATCTTAGTTAATTTATTCTTAAATATAATCATTTGACTAAATGTATTTTTGGCAAAACTCCGTAATATCTACACATGCTTAGGAAATCTCTATGAACTTATCCTCAACAGTGAATGACTTGGCTCTACCTTTGCGCGAAGCTGCCAAAGATCCTAAGGTCTGGAGCGATCTCAAACAAGCGATCGCCACAAGTTCAGGATTTGACAAATGGCAGCGCTCCCGTCATGGAGAATCTAAAGAAATTTTGGCGACACAAGAAGGCGTTCTGGATGAGCTCGTGCGTAGCTACTTACGTGAGACACTAGAAACGTTAGCGTATTAATTGCGAGATTTTCTTGTGAGTGAAACCTTTGAAAATTTAAGAGAGCAACTGGCTAAGGATGACATCGGTCTACGAATGAAAGCAATCCATGCTAGTCGCTCTCTTCCCATGTCTGAGCGATTTAATCTATTAGTAATTGCTGCAACCGACTCCAATGCCCGTATTCGTTATGATGCAGTTAGCCAGATTGGTACAGTTGGTACGGTTGATTTAGACAAATCTTTAGAAGTTTTAAGCGATCGCCTGCGTGTTGATTCTGAGTTAGATGTTCGTGCTGCGGCGGCGGCTTCCCTTGGTTCCCTACAGCTTAGCCAAGCTTTTGATCTTCTTCAAGATGCCTACGAAGCTACCAATGATTGGATGTTGCAATTTAGCATTGTGGCAGCAGTTGGTGAGCTAGGCGCACCCCAAGGATTAGACTTTCTTACACAAGCTTTACAAAGCCCTAATGACCTTGTAAAAATTGCTGCGATCGGCTCTCTTGGAGATCTAGGTAACCCTGATGCTGTTCCTCTGTTACTACCTCTTATTGACGATCCTGATTGGCAAGTACGACATCGTGTATCTCAGTCCTTAGCTCATCTTGGTAGTGAGGAAGCTAAGGCAGCTCTAGAAAAGCTTGCTAATGATCCAGTACCCCAAGTAGCTGAATCCGTCAGATCGTATTTAAATGCTCTTTAATAATAAGATGTGATTTTAAATCTAAACTTTTTGGTATAGCGATCGCATCACATTTCCAACTTTGACACTTTATTTCATATAGATAATTCAAATAAAAACTACAGCTTCGACTTCGCTCAGCTAGCTTACACCGATGGCTGAGCGAAGTCGAAGCCCCCTCTGCAAATTATTTAACGTCAGTTCGGGTTAAGCTGGCAAATTTTAAAAGACCAAAAGTAAAACCCTTGCTACGCAAGGGTTTTACTTTTGGTCTTTGAGAGAGGGTTTGCGACGCAAACCCTCTCTCAAAGACCATTTCAAATTATCCCGAACTCACGTTATTTAAAACAACTATAACTATAATTTTTTAAATAAAAAAGGAGAGTCGCTTAGCGACTCTCCTTTTTTAAGTTGTTATAACTAAACCTTAGAAGGAGAAGGTGGTGCGGATTACGCCAACAGTTGCAGTACCGTTAGCTGTGTTGCTACCTTGGTTGAACACAAAGAATACACCAGGGGTGATGCTGATATTCTTAGAAACACGGAAGCGGTATAAAGCTTCAAGTTGGTAAGGAGTGCTAGGGCTAGCCGCAATTCCACTTACACTGCTTGTGAATAGAGGCTGACCAAAGGTAATAGCAGCGAGGTCACCTTCGCTAAACAAGTCTTTACCAGAAAGAGCAGCATTCCAGCTAGTGAGGGTTGCAGAACCAGCAGTAAAGTTAGCAAAAGTCCAAGAACCCCAAGTGTTGAAGGTGAACTTCTTGGTGATGTCCCAGATCAAGCTACCAACAACAGTATCACTCTTAATCCCAGAACCTGCTAGTGTTCCGAGTGCAGTACCATCACTGTTTAGACCAGTTCCAAGTCCAGTAAAGTTTGCAGCAACACCAGTGGAGAAGCCACTATTTGTGTAAGCATTTGCGTAACCAAGACCAAAAGTCAAGTTTTCAGAAGGCTTAAGAACAAACTGAGCAGCAATCTTGGTATCACCACCAGTTACACCACCAGCACCTGTTGCAGCGCCAGCATTAGATGCACTGTAAGCCGCTTGGAAATTGATCTTGTCAGAAAGCTTCCAATCGAAACCAGCAACTGCTAAACCAGTAGCACCACCGTTAGATGCGATACGGATTAGGGGGCTGAAGCGACCGAAGCGAGAGATTGTTCCTTGGGAATCACTTTCTAGAGGATTGAGGGGGTTAAGGATATCCTCAGTTTGTCCAATTGGAGCAACATAAGCAGTGAAGTTGTCACCAACTGGGAATCTGTAGTACAAGCGATTAAGTTCAAAGGTGTTAGCATTGGCTGCGGCAACACCATCATAGGAAAGACGAGTACTACCGTCGTTAGCCAAGTTGTTGAAGCTAGTAGTATTACTTGCTTGCAAACGAGTTCTCAACAAGTCCTTACCAGTGAAGCTGGTATCCAAGTTAAGACGAACACGGTAATTGAAAACAACGTTAGTCTTGTCTACACCAGGAGCAGTTGCAACACCGTCAGAACCAGCAGCTAGACCGAAGATTGCTTCGCCGCGTAGTTTGGTGGTGGTGGAGAACTGTTGAGCTTCGAGCTTGGTGACTTTAGCGTCAAGAGCATCAACACGACCACGAAGAGTTGCAAGTTCAGCAGCAAATTCTTCTTGAAGCTTTTGCAAGGTAGCGAGATCTTCTTTGCTTACCTTATCAGCTAGACCTGCGGAGATAATTTCATTGATTTTGTCCAAGCAAGCATTTAAGCCAGCAGCAAATTCATAACGGCTGGTTGCTTGTCTGCCACGGAAAGTACGATCAGGGTAGCCAGCGATGCAACCATAACGCTCTACCAAGGATTGCAATGCAGTAAAAGCCCAGTCGGTAGGCTTAACATCGCTAAGCTGAGATACTGAGGTAACGTTTTGAGCTACAGCATTAGAACGCAACTGTAGTTGGTCAACGGAAGACTGAGCATTAGCAGCACCACTAATCATTGCGGATGCAGCTACAGCAGCCGAGATTACTACGGGAGTAACCAAGCTTTGATTCTTCTTAGAAAACTTAGACATTTGATTTATCATTCCTCACAACGAAACTATTCTACATCTAGTCTAGCTAAATGTATCAATCTTAGCAGCAAAAAGTTAAGTGTTGCTGAATACATCTGTTATGCATATCTTATAAAAATCCCATAAAACATCTCTTACGGCATATACAACAAGATAGATATAGTGCTTTTTCAAGAGATTCACATAAGGAATGTTTCTGCGTCTTAGGTGAAGAAACATTCCTGTACTTTACTAGACTAGGAAATCCCATATCGTATTTTGAAAAAATGCCCCAAAAGGTTGCTTTTTTAAAAAATCTCTCAATAAAATCTCCAACTAAGAAAATTGATCTATAAAGATATTTGCTGGAGCAATTGGGCTAAAATACTATAAGTAGGGGAACACTATCCAAGCTGACTCTGCAAATTCGTAAGCCATCTAAGTCTCATAAACATTACAAGGAACTAGTGCTAGACACCCTATTCAGCTCATAGACATTTATCTTGGAAAGTTCTTCAGGATGTCTGACAGAGATATGCGTTTCGATCCATATATTTCTAGACATACTTTAGTTTGAATTTGCAAGAATATTTTCTGAGCTTCTAAGGGCATCTCTACAAAGATCCGTCAGCTCCTATTGTATGGAAAGGTATCGAAAATCCTTACTTGTGACGATTGACGATGTTTATCTGTGTTTCTCAGTTTATGTTTCTGAATGTGTTTGTAGTTTGTTGTTGTGTAGCCCCTCGTTTGCTTTAATTTGCTCACCTTAAACCATCGCTCGAACCTCGCCTCATGGAATTCTCGATTACTCAACTGTTAGATAACTTCTCTGATGACAAGCTAGTTACGCCTAAAGCGATCGAAAAAAAACTTGGAATTAGTGACGATAGCAAAAGTGTCCGTAAGCTCCAAGTTGCCCTTGATGCTCTCGAAAAAATTGGTATTCTCGAAAAAGATAAAGGACGTTACCGCCGCATTCATGAGGAAGGCTTGGTGGAAGGTCGGTTACGCTGTTCCAGCAAAGGATTTTGCTTTGCCATCCAAGATGTTGAGGGGGCAGAGGATATTTATGTACGCGAGAGTCGTTTGAGTAATGCTTGGAATGGCGATCGCGTATTGGTGCGAGTTACTAAAGATGGAGTTAGAAGGCGATCGCCTGAAGGTGAGGTGCGACTAATTCTAGAGCGTTCTAATCCCACATTACTATCGACGGTAAAATTGACCGATGGCAGCTATCGTGCCGTCCCCCTTGATGATCGCCTGTTGTTTGAAGTTGAGCTAGTACCAGATGAGGAAACACCTGATTTAAGTGTGGCAGTTGGCAAATTGGTGCATTTGGAAATGGTGAGGTTTTCCCTAGGTAATCATTTGCCATTGGGTCGCATTTTACAGATTTTGGGAGATGATGCTGAATCAACTAATGACATTGATTTGGTATGTTGTAAGCATAATTTGCCCAGAAGATTTAGTGCTAAGGCTTTGACTGCGGCAGCGAGTTTGCCAAGAGGAGTTAGAAAAGCTGATCTCAAACATCGTCTAGATCTCCGCAAAACTCTTACCGTCAGAATTGGTAACGCAGCAGCGATTTCCATCGTTCAGAGTGAAACAGGTTGGGACTTGGGTATCCATATTCCTGATGTTGCTACCTATGTGACAGCAGGTTCGCCTTTAGACTTAGAAGCACGTAAGCGCCTAAGGTCATTTTTCTTGGGCGATACGATTTTGCCAATGTTGCCTGAGATGAATGTTTTTAATCAGCCTGAATATCTCACGATGTCAGTGCTCATTAAATTGGATCATGATGGTAATGTGCTTTCCTTTGAGATTCAACCTTCTGCAATCTTGGTGCGAGCAAATCTCAGCTATCAAAGAGCGCAACAAATCCTCGATGGTAAGGTGACTGTTGATGAAGATGCACCAAGTCAAGAAATTGATACAGAAGTAGAAGAGTTAGTGCATTTAATTGCTAAGGTCGGATCACTACTTCAAAATCATTCCAATGCAATTAGGTTGGTCTTGCCGCAGATTCCTTCTCAAGAGGCTGATGAAGGTGTTAGAGGGTTGACAGTTGTTCCATTGACCCTGCCTATCTCTGGCACTGTGACGGAAGTGATGATTTTGGCTAATAAGGCGATCGCTTTACATTTGCAATCCTTAGCGATTCCTGCCATTTATCTACGCCAAGTTCCTCCCGATCAAGGCAAGGTGGATGATTGGATTAAGTTGTTAGAGAGTATGAGTATTTCTGCTCAGTTGGAGACTCCTGAACAGATCCAGATTGTCGATTTACATCGGATTTTGCATCAAGTAAATCAGCTAGAGCAGGAGGCAACTCGCGATATTCTCAAATATCTCTTATTGTCGATGTTTAAGCCTAATGAATATGTGCTTGCACCGACGCTACATTTTGGTTTGGGATTAATCGACCAGCCTTACATACATGGCGTATTTCCCCAACACCATTATGGAGACCTATTGATTCAGCGGACGTTGCACACGGTGTTTGAGGAAGGTCGAGATCGCCGCAGCATTCGGATTAAAGATGGTGTGAATTTGCGAAGTTCTACCGCTCATGGTCAAGTCAATTGGAGCGTCTTGCCCCCTGAAACGGAACGCCAGTTAATTGAAGATTTAGAAGCCATTTTGCCAAAGCTCAATCAAGCTGATGCTTTGTACCACCGTTCAATTTCTGATTTAGATGGATTGCGTAAGGCGGAATTTATGCGATCGCATACAGGCGGTAACTTCTATGGCATCATTACTAGCGTTCAATCCTATGGCTTCTTTGTCGAGATTGAGTCTCTATTGGTAGAGGGCTTAGTCCATGTCAGTTCCCTCAAGGATGATTGGTACGAATTCCCCTTAATTAATGGTAAAGGTCGGGCAAGAGCTTCGACTTTACTAGTGGGTCGTCGTAGTGGTCGTCAATATTGCTTGGGCGATCGCGTTGAAGTACAGGTCAAGGGTGTTGATTACTATCGCCAACAAATTGATTTGGTAGCAGTTGTAACCCCTGAAGGTGATCGTGACTCGTCTACTTCGGAATTAGTCTCTATTTCAGAAGCTGATTTAGAGATTCCTGAGGACATCGAGGCAGCAAATATAGAATAATCTCACTAGCCCCAATTACCTCATACCACGAGTTCCCCACCATGTCGCTTTCCCGCTTATTGGTGACTGTCTTAAACCGTCTTCAGCCATCTGCGGAGACGGTCATGCTTGTGTCTGCGATCGCTGTCGGTGTGATTAGTGGCACTGGCGTTACCTTATTTCGCAAACTGATTTTAATTACCCAAGAAATCTATTGGCATGAGCTAGCCGTGGCTCTGAGTAACCAGTGGCATTGGGCAATTATCTTTATCCCAATGTTGGGGGCATTAGTTGTCAGCTTAGTACGCTTGCGACTTGATCAAGTAGAAGCGAAAACCTTAGGCAAAGCGCAGATAGTCAGTGATGTGGGGCAATTACCCTATGCGCAGGTTTCTCTTAAAACAGTGGCAGCCGCGCTTTCCTTAGGTTCTGGGGCATCCCTAGGACCAGAGGGACCTAGCGTTGAGTTAGGTAGTAACATTGGCTCCATTCTTGGACAAATGTTGCAGTTTTCCAGTGAACGCATTCGGCTATTGATTGGCGCAGGGGGAGCCGCAGGGCTAGCCGCAGGGTTTAATGCCCCGATCGCAGGCGTATTTTTTGCCCTTGAGGTATTGCTCCGCGATTCCTATCGCACTAGTAAATCTAGCCCTAACTCCGACGTTAGTGTGGTTGTTATTGCCTCCGTTATTTCGGCTTTAGTTTCACAAATTAGTCTCGGTGAGCGTCCTGCTTTTAGCTTGCCCGTATATGAAGTCCGTAGTTATTGGGAATTGCCGATCTATTTGGGCTTGGGAGTATTAGCTAGTGTGGTTGCTCTCATGTTTACTAGTTCGATTAAAAAAGCTAAGAAGTTTTTTGCTGGGGAATGGGCGATCGCTACATTTATGCAAAAACTGTCTATGCCCGTTAAACTCCTGATCGGTGGGCTATGCGTCGGCATTATCGCTTTGACTTTTCCTGAAGCGATCGGCATAGGCTATGAGACTGTTGAATCAATTTTGCAAGATACCCCTTTCACGATTCCTTTATTAGGTATTTTGCTAGTTATCAAACTATTGCTCACGGCAATTAGTTCTGCTAGTGGATTTGTGGGCGGACTGTTTGCACCATCGATTTTTTTGGGGGCAGTACTGGGCAGTTTATATGGACAGGCGATCGCCAGTTTATTGCCTGCCTCAATTCCGATTGCAGCTTCCCCTGCCTATGCGCTAGTGGGTATGGCAGCAGTACTAGCAGGTACGGTACGTGCTCCTCTTACATCAGTATTATTACTGTTTGAAATGACCCGCGACTATCGCATCGTTTTGCCACTGATGGCTGCTGTCGGGCTTTGTGCATGGATACTCGATCAACTAGATACATCTAAGACAGATCGCATGATCATGCAATGGTCAAATTTACCTGCTGATATCGAAGTCCTTGAAAAAATCAAAATTGCGGAGGTCATGACCTTAAATCCTGCCTCAGTCAAATATTCAATGCCCATATTACAGGCCGCCCAATTTATCACCAGTGGATACCATCACAGTGCTTTAGTTTTTGATGATGTCAATCATTTGCAGGGCATCCTCACGACGCAGGACTTGAAGCGAGTCCTATCTGCGCCTACGAGTGATTCTGCCTTTGAGGAAATGACTGTCCAAAATATTTGCACAAGGGAAGTACTATATACCTTTGCTGATGAGTCACTCGCTGAAGCTCTCAAGCGTATGGCAACAAGGGATCTGCGACAAATGCCTGTAGTGGATCGCAATCAACCGAAACGAGTAATTGGCATGGTTGATCGTCTTGCTATTACAACAGCCTATAACACAGCGCTAACAAAACGAGCGATCGCTGCTAGAATTACAGCGACTAAACCGAATGCAAGCATTGCTAATAATGTCGCAGTCGTAACCAATACGCTAAATTTAGCTAATACCAGTGTTAATGCTAATGCTAGTAATGGCAGTAGTCGCCATAATGGTGATCATCGGTATGATGACAACTCTGGCAAGAACTCTGGTAATAATGCCTCGAGCAGTAATGGCAACGATAATCCTCTAAATGCACCTCTAAATAGTAATTTAAAGAGAGAATTAGATATTCATAGCTCTGAGACAATTCCCTCCTAAAATTTAGAGATTGTCTTAATCTACTAACTAGCCCACACAAGGATGTCATGAATAGCGAAGAAATACTCATAGAATTTGTGGCAAATAGCGATCGCTCTAAAGGTGAGTCGATCAAGTCTCTCAGTACCAATAAGGTTAAAGAGAGTATTCAGAAAATTGCCAATCTCGTCCAACAACTCGCAACTGCAAGTACTCCCAATCAAACTAATGGGCTAGCTCTTGATGAAGTTGAAGTTGCCATCAAGCTTACTGAGACAGGGGAAGCGGTTTTATTAGGTGACGGACAAAATACTGGTGCAATTACATTACGATTTCGCCGTCCGAGCCATGTAGTTAGCAGTGCATTTCCTACTAGTGCCACTGATCTGACGATTCCTAGCCAAGGAATTAGCTACCAGAAATTACAGACTTTGCTAGCTAGCGGTAAGTGGCAAGAAGCCAATCAGGAAACTTGGAATGTGATGTGTCAAGCCGCAAACAAAAATGTTGGCTCAGTTCTATCTCCAGAGGATATTAAGCAAATTCCCTGTGAAGTCTTACAAACCATTGATACTCTGTGGCAGAAACATAGTCAGGGTCGCTATGGATTTAGCTCTCAAAATCAAATCTATATGTCATCAATCATGGGCTAAGAATCATCGTCTCAAAATTTCTGCTCTAGGCATCCTAATATTAAGGAGCATTAGGATCAAAAATTTGGGACAAGTGAGAAGTAAGGATATTTTTGCTCGCTCAGCCTTTACTAAGTATTAACTTTAAGATTACAGGGGTCATTGTCATGGATCAGGATAAGCAAAAGCAGATTACGATGTACTTCATCGAAGAAGCCAAGGAGCATCTGCAAACCATTGAGTCAGGACTACTTGATTTGCAAACGATCATGGGAAATGCGGAGTCGGTAAATGAGGTGTTTCGGGCAGCCCACTCGATTAAGGGGGGAGCAGCAATGTTGGGATTTAGTAGTATCCAACATGTTGCTCATAACTTTGAAGATTATTTCAAAGTAATTCGAGAAAATAACGACTTTCATGTTGATCAGCATCTCCAGACGCTGTTTTTACAAGCTTTTGACAAATTACAAGAACTAGTGGAACTACTCCAAAGTCCCTATGGGCTGACTAAGGATGCTGTTGATGCTATTATGGCTGGCTCCGATCAAATCTTTGCTAACCTTAAAGACCATCTGCAAAATTTGGTGTCAGGTCAAAATGTTGATACACAAACAGTGGCTGTGCCGAAATCGGAGCCAAAGGTTGACACTAGAGCTATGTTGGCAACCTTTCAGTCTGAAGTACCGCTTAAGCTAAGGAATATGCTGGAATTGTTCAAACAGCCCGATAGCCCACGCAGCCGTCAGAATCTAGAGAATATCTGTACGCAACTACAGGAAATGGGCGATCGCTTTGGATTAGTCGCTTGGTCAGTCATGATCCAATCAGTACGTTCTGCTGTCATCAATCCCAATAACCAATTTCGTGTCCTTGCACCAATACTAATCAAAGAAGTTAAGCAGGCTCAAGAGCAAGTTTTAGGGCAAAAGGCGAATGAAATTAAAGTTTCTCAACAATTGTTGCAGTTGATTCCCGCAGATACGGCAAGGCAAGCGATATCAACTAAGACTCCTGAGGCAGTGACACCTACTTCTTCATCCGATGAATTGAGTAAGCTTTTAGGGGCTGTGATTGAAGAAGATAAGGCGATGCAAGGTTGGCAAACCTTTAGCGATCGCGTTGGTTGGCGACAAAATGGTTCTTGGATTGCATCTAATACTGTTCAGCCTCAGACTCCACCCGACGGACATTTTCCTACCCCATTATGGTTGTCATCGTGGCATCAGTCTAAAGATACGAAAGCAAAAGAGTTTCAAGCCCAGTATTTAAATTTTTTAGCTAAGCTGTCAAGCTGCAACTTGCCATAAAGCAAAGATTATTGGTGGTGAGCCACTAACAATCTGGTAGTCCTAAAAAGGAAAGGATTTATTGAGGTAAGGATGGGCGGCGCTTCGCGCCGCCCATCCTTCCCTATTTAGCACTACTACCAACAATCTTTGCTTTATTAGATGGGTTTTATGCTTAAAGAAGAGAGAGGTGACGCGAAACGCCGCCTTTCTCTTCTTTTATGTCCTGATACACTTGGCGACAGCTATACTATGCAATAAATTCTTAAGAGGGTTTACCAGTGAGGAGTTTGTTTGCCACGATTTTTGCGGTTACAGCAAGTACAGCCCTGCCTGCGATCGCTACCTCGATTAATCATCTATCGACATTTAGTCACATCTCTCCAAACTCAACATCTGTGAGTATTTTGCCCGTCCAGCCAACGGCTATTCAGGCAACTCAGAATGCTGAACCGCATACATTTGCTCAGAGGTCTCTCAATATTGCGAAACAAATTCCCAACGATGCAATCGGATTATTGGTTGTTAATGTAGAAAAAGGGGCGTGGCAAACCATTCAAAGATTTCATGGCAACTCGACAACTCTGCTTGGGGCTATGGACAAATTGCTCGGTTTTTTGGGTAAGTCTTCTCAAATATCCTTTGCTAAAGATATTCAGACTTGGTTAGGGACAGAGTTGGCGATCGCTGCTTTGAATCATCCTGCTCAAAAGGCAGAAATTATCCTTGTGGGAATGTCTGTAATCAAGGATCAACAGCAATTTGATGCTTTTATTAAGAAATTGAAGGGGCTTAATTTTCCCAAGGCTTCAGAAACACTCTATCAAAATGTCAAAATTTGGGAATGGCAACTTCAAGAAGAAGAAGATTCTGAGATGAATTCTTCGCAGGCATCTGCACCTAACACTATTCAGGCGCTAAATCTTAAGCAGTCAAAACTATCACATAACCATAACCCTACTAAGGAAACTCAAACGGAGCATAATCATCATGAGGAAACCAATGATGATTTACCGAAATTTCCTAGCTTTGGATTTAAACGTTTAGCGATCGCAAAGCTACCTAGTGGTTTTGCTGTAATTGCTTCCGATCGTCAGGCTATTCAGAAAATGATCGATTTGGCGATATCTAATGAGCCAAATCCAGAATCATCCCAACCTTCAGAGCCATTACTATCCCTTGCTGACAACGATCTCTTTTTGCGATCGCTACATAATCCTTTATGGAATCGCTCTCTGATCGCAGGGTATGGCAATTATAAAAGTATCGGTCAATTTTGGGAATCGCTAGCGGCTGATTTACCAGAGACTACGGAAATTCCTGGATTCAGTCGTGATGACTATATCCAAAGCTTGAAATACACAATGAGTGAGTACAATAGCGTTGATCTATTTACATGGTCAACGCCCAAGGGTATCCGCAGTCAAAGTAATAGCTATTTCAGTTCAGTGCGATCGCCTCAGCCAAGGAGTACCGAACCACGCGATCGGCTGTTATCATTTTTGCCGCTCAATGTTTATGGTGCGATTACCAGTCGTAATCTCAATCGTCAGTGGCAATGGTTTGTGGAAGAATCCAAAGTACAACCAACCTACAAAATTTTTATTGAAGGATTGCGAATGCTGACTCCCTTAGTTGTCAGTTCGGGATTGGATCTGGATATTGAGAAGGATGTGATTTCTTGGATTGATGGTGAATACGCATTGGTCGCATTTCCTAGCGATCGCGCTCCTTTTAAAGAAATTGGTGTTGACCTAACGATAGGAGCTTTAATCCGTACTTCCAAACCTGAAGTTGCCAATGCGACCCTCAATAAATTGACTAAGTATTTTAGTAATTTGGGTAAAGATTTTCTGCAAGTGAAAAAGCGTCAAGTTGGCACAACCCTGTTGACTAGCTTTGAATTTCCTGATCAGAATGAACAAGGTAAAACTCAAAGTATTTTTGCGTATGGATGGCGCGATCGCCAAACTTTATTGTTAACATTGGGTGCAAATACTGCTTCAGCCTTCATTCCGATTCCTAAGCCTGCCCTTGCGGAATCTGAAGATTTTCGAGATGCAATCGCGGAGATGCCACAACCGAATTTTGGCTATTTTTATCTCAATGCTAATGCGATCGCGAAGCAATTGGCAAATGCGTTCTTTCTCACAGGTTTAATTCCACTTCCCAATGAGCCAATTGATGATCCTAAACAACCTCCTAAAGTCGATTTACCTGAATCAGTCCAAAAAGTTATCAATAGACTCGGCGGTGCAGTTTTTGTCTATTCTGAAACCAGCGATCGCTTTCAATCGGATTTCTTTTTAGGCATTAAACCCTAGATAGAATGGTGGCGCAAAGTGCCACCATTCTATCTTAAAGAGAATCTTTGACTTTATTCACCGTCAAAGATTCTTATAGCTGTTGCCAAATGTATCAAGACATAAAACCCAATGAAGAGAGAGACGACGCTTCACGCTGTCTCTCTCTTCATTGGGTTTTGATTTTGCCCTAACATAACCGATGGTAACTATACAAATGAATTAACGTGCGTTCGATAACGCCATTTGCGCGGCGCAGCGCGGCGCGCAAATGGCGGAAAATGGTAAAAATCGCTTAGCGATTTTTACCATTTTCCGCCTTCGTCGAACTGACGTTGAATTAGGTAATTGATATTGTAAGATTTACAAAAAACAATGGTTTAACAATGTCTGAGATATCAAATCAACTACAAAAATTAGTGATTGCAAGTGGAAATGCTGGCAAAATAGAAGAGTTTCGTGCTTATTTAGCGGATTTGGGTGTAACTCTCATCGCTAAACCTGACAGTATTGACGTAGAAGAAACAGGTGCAACTTTTATTGAGAATGCTCATCTCAAAGCATCACAGGTAGCGATCGCAACTCAGGAATGGGCATTGGCAGATGATTCAGGGCTGGAGGTAATAGCGCTGAATGGTGCTCCAGGGGTATTGTCGGCAAGATATGCAGAGACTGATCAAGCGCGAATTGATCGAGTTTTACAAGAACTCACTCACCACTCTAATCGCGAAGCTCAATTTGTCTGCGCGATCGCGATCGCCTCACCTGATGGTGCGATCGCTGCTGATGCAGTGGGTATTTGCAAAGGAATGATTGCTGATGCCCCAAGAGGAACCCAAGGATTTGGCTATGATCCCGTTTTCCTAGTGCCAGAGCTACATCAAACCTTTGGCGAAATCGAGCCTCAAGTCAAGGCTCAAATCAGTCACCGAGCTAATGCCCTCGCCATTTTGCGTTCTAAGTTAGAGTCATTGGTTGCATCACATTATTCCTTGTGATGATGTCAATCAGTTCTTTTTGCACCTCATCTGCTTGGTCATTCGCAATCTGACAGGTGCCTGCATTAGCATGACCACCTCCTTCGTACCTCAACATCAACTCACCAATATTGATTGGGCAGGTACGATTGAGAATAGATTTTCCAGTTGCAAAAACGGTATTTTGCTGTTGTCTTCCCCACATTCTATGGATGGAAATGTTGCAATCAGGATAGAGAGCATAGACCATAAACCGATTACCCGCATAGATTGTGGATTCACCCTGCAAGTTTATGATCACTAATTTGTCGTGAATTTCTGCACAATTTTGAATTTGTTTTTTAAAGATTTCCTGTTGGACAAAATAAAGTTCTACGCGCTCCTTGACATTAGGAAGCTCCATGATTTCCTCAATTGTCATGGTACGACAAGCTTCTACTAGTTCCATCATGAGGGCATAGTTAGATATGCTAAATTCGCGAAATCTTCCTAACCCTGTGCGTGAATCCATTAGGAAGCTAAGCAATACCCAGCCTTCAGGATGCAGAATGTCATTAATGTCAAACTGTGCTGAATCGCATTTGTCTACAGCTTGCATCATTGCTTGTGAGATATTAGGAAATTTTAGTTTCCCCCGTAATAGTTATAAACAACTCTAGCGGCTGATGGGGCTTCACCTTCGATAATATGATTTTCTGGGGTGTCATATATCCGCATCGTCTCACTCATGTGGTGATCAAAAATTAAGTGAGCACCTTCGATATAGGGTAAGTTTGTCAAAATATCGCGATCGCAGACTTCGACTTTCCCGTCTTGTACATCTTTGGGATGCACAAATAGGATGTCATTAATCATATCTAGCTCTTTGAGCAATACCGCGCTCACAACACCGTCAAAATCACTGCGGGTAATTAATCGGTATTTTTTGGTTGTGACTGACATAAGTTGATGCCCCTAACCTAATAATCTTGCAAACATTAAGATGTTGCACATAACTATAGCGCTTTGCGCTCTAAACGAAAACCCAATAATTTGTAAAGAAGTTACAGCCTGTTGCAGCTTGAAGTATTACAGAGAAATTTTTGAAAGCGCGGTGAAGACGCGCTTTCAAAAATTTCTCTGTTTTTTAATACAACGCAACGCGCTGTAACAAGTTAATTCTTGGTAAGTAGCTAAGCATAAGCAGTAAACACTACCTAAACGCAGACTAAACGAATAAATTTTAACTAAGCGTATAATCTAGATACAGTTAAGACGGGCTGTTCTAAACGCAAAGATATACCTTGTCAAGCCTTGAAAATTGTTCGATGATTTGGCTGTTAGAAAGAATTTTTTGACATCTCCTGACACTTCATTGACACAAAGAGAAGAATCTCTACCATGCTACAAGGATGGATTCAGATTGGAATAACGCTAGTGCTGATTGTGGCGATCGCACCGATATTTGGTCGTTACATTGCACGGGTATTTTTAGGACAAAAGACATTTCTCGACAAAGTTCTGAACCCATTTGAGAATTTGATTTTTAGTCTCAGTGGCGTGCAGTCAAAGGTACAAATGACTGGCTGGCAATATGCTCGTGCGATTTTGTATAGCAATTTGGTCATGGCGATCATGCTATTCCTGATGATTATGTTTCAGGGAGCATTACCGCTAAATCCTACAGGTTTGGGCGCTCCTAGTTGGGATACCGCCTTACATACCACGATTTCCTTCATTACTAATACTGACCAGCAGCACTATGCTGGCGAAACTACCCTCAGTGACTTCACCCAGACCTTGGGTTTAGGATTTTTGTTCTTTACCTCTGCGGGTACAGGGCTAGCGGTTGGGATTGCCTTTATTCGTGGATTAACTGGGCGATCGCTTGGTAATTTCTATGTGGATTTAACACAGGCGATTACGAGAATCCTGTTACCAATTAGCATTATTGGCGCAATTATATTCATTGCCGCAGGTGTCCCCGAAACCCTATCGACTCCTGTAGTTGTGCCAACTTTAGAAGATGCAAGTATTCGTCAGGCGATCGCGATTGGCCCTGTCGCCCATTTCGAGATTATTAAGCAACTGGGCGAAAATGGTGGCGGATTTTTTAGCGCTAATTCTACGCACCCCTTTGAGAATCCCAATGGCTTGACGAATCTGATTCAGATTTTGACGATGATTTCCATTCCTACGGCGCTAATTTTTGCCTATGGTGAAATTGCTAATAATCGAAAGCAAGCTTGGCTCATTTTTGGCATGGTATTCATTCTCTATGTAATTTTTATTGTCGTGGTAGGAATTGGCGAATATCAAGGCAATCCTCTGGTGAATGCGTTACTTGGTTCGCCCAGCCCTAACCTTGAAGGGAAAGAGGTTCGCTTTGGTTGGGCGCAATCGGCTCTATTTGCTGTAACCACTACAGGAACGATGACGGGCGCAGTGAATTCTATGCACGATTCCCTCATGCCTAGTGGTGGTTTTATTACTCTGTCAAATCTATTTCTGCAAATCATTTGGGGTGGACAGGGAACAGGAACCGCCTATTTATTTGCCTACTTGATTTTGGCGGTATTCGTGACAGGGCTAATGGTGGGTAGAACGCCAGAATTTTTTGGGCGCAAGATTGAGAAAAATGAAGTTGTTTTAACTAGTTTCTTGATTTTGTTAATTCATCCAATTTTCATTCTGATTCCTAGTGCGATCGCTTTAGCATTTCCTGATCAGTTGGCAGGGATTAGCAATTCTGGATTTCACGGACTCTCGCAAGTTGTCTATGAATATGCTTCGGCAGCCGCTAATAATGGTTCGGGGTTTGAAGGCTTAGCTGACACTCAACCCGCAAGCTCTGCTCTATGGTGGAATCTCAGCACTTCCGTCAGTTTGTTAGGTGGACGTTATATTCCTGCGATCGCCTTGTTACTTCTAGCGGATGGCATCTCGCGTAAGCAACCTGTGGCGATGACCACAGGCACATTAAGAACTGATACTGTCCTATTTACTAGCGTTACGGCTGGTGTGATTTTGATTATGGGAGCTTTAACTTTCTTTCCTGTACTGGCGCTTGGTTCTATTGCAGAAGCTTTTTTGATTGCTAGAGGTGGAGTATGAACAATCCTTCAATAAAACCCATGCCTAGTGGCACTCGTGACTCGCGTAAACATACGCCCAAAGCCTCAATGGTGGGACTTTATCAAAGAGCCGTTCGTGATGCGTTCCGTAAACTGAATCCCAAAATTGCGGTGCGAAACCCTGTCATGTTTATGGTTTGGGTGGGGACATTGGTTACGTTGCTTGTCACTATCGATCCGAATCTCTTTGGTAATGTCCAAGCTGATCCCAATCAACAACGGCTTCTCAATGGCACGATTACGATCATTCTCTTTTTTACAGTGGTATTTGCCAACTTTGCCGAGGCGATCGCTGAGGGAAGGGGTAAAGCCCAAGCCGATTCTTTACGCACCACACGATCGGATACGATCGCTCGTAAAGTTCTGCCCGATGGCACAGTTCAGCCCACAAGCTCTACGGAATTGCGGCGTGGTGACTTGGTGAAAGTAGCGATCGGTGAGATGATTCCTGCCGATGGTGAAGTGATTGCAGGTTTAGCTTCCGTTGATGAATCCGCCATCACAGGCGAATCGGCTCCCGTGCTCAAGCAACCAGGGACGGATATCGCTAGTTCTGTTACTGGTGGTACTCGCGTAGTTTCCGATGAATTGACGATTCGGATTACTGCTGACCCCGGACAGGGATTTATTGATCGCATGATTGCCCTAGTTGAAGGAGCCGAGCGCACAAAAACTCCTAATGAAATTGCCTTGACAGTACTGCTAACAGTGCTAACACAGGTATTTCTGATCGTTGTCGCCACGATGACTCCCCTAGCGAATTATGTAAATACGCCCACCACGATCGCAATTTTGGTTTCCCTCTTAGTGGCGCTGATTCCGACGACGATTGGCGGATTACTCAGTGCGATCGGCATTGCAGGGATGGATCGAGTTGCTCAGTTTAATGTGATTGCCACCTCTGGTCGTGCTGTCGAAGCTTGTGGTGATATCAATACCCTCGTTCTCGATAAGACTGGCACAATCACCCTCGGCAATCGCCTCGCCGATGAGTTTATACCTGTTAATGGTCATAGCCTCGCCGAAGTTGCTACGGTTGCCCTCACCGCAAGCATCTTCGATGAAACCCCTGAAGGTCGATCGATTGTGCAATTAGCCGAACAGTCGGGAGCTGTGCTTAAATTCGATCGCAACCAAGCTAAAGGCATTGACTTCTCTGCCCGTACTCGCATGAGTGGCACAGATTTACCCGATAATATCGAAGTTCGCAAGGGAGCCGTAGATGCAATTCGCGGCTTTGTGCGATCGCGTTCTGGACATGTTCCAGACGAATTTGAATCTGCCTATGAGAAAGTTTCAAAACTAGGCGGCACTCCCTTGGGGCTATGTCAGGGTGGCGATCTCTACGGAGTCATCTATCTCAAAGATATTGTCAAACCCGGATTACGCGAACGTTTCGACCAACTGCGACGGATGGGTGTCCGCACGATCATGCTCACAGGTGATAACCAGATTACTGCTTCCGTAATTGCTCAAGAAGCAGGAGTCGATGATTTTATCGCTGAGGCAACTCCCGAAGATAAAATCGAAGTCATTCGTAGCGAACAATCTCAGGGCAAACTAGTAGCGATGACAGGTGATGGCACAAATGATGCTCCTGCATTGGCTCAGGCAAATGTGGGCGTAGCAATGAATTCAGGCACACAAGCTGCTAAAGAAGCTGCGAATATGGTGGATTTGGATAGCGATCCGACTAAGTTAATTGATCTTGTGGCGATCGGGAAGCAACTGCTGATTACTCGCGGTGCATTGACCACTTTTTCGATCGCCAATGACATCGCCAAATATTTCGCAATTATCCCCACGATCTTTGCCGCAGCAGGAATTGGCGCATTAAATATCATGGGTCTTAAGAGTCCCCAATCCGCCATTCTCTCGGCATTAATCTATAACGCTTTGATTATTCCTGCCCTAATTCCCTTAGCGCTCAAAGGTGTCAAATTTCGACCTCTCACCGCCGATCAACTCCTCCAGCGCAATATTCTCCTCTATGGACTAGGCGGCGTAATCGCGCCATTTATTGCCATCAAGTTTATCGATATTCTTCTCCCGATTACTTAACAAAGGACTTAGAGAGTGTTTGAGAAGTTAATAGATAGAAATTCTTCGTCGAAAGCTAATATTTCCGCTCCCTAAATCCCCCAATTCTGGGGGACTTTAATCTGCTCCCTCCAGAATTGAAGGGTCTAGTGGGGCTAAATAAAGCAAAACTTCTTACAGTCTCTTAAGCCTCCTTACCTTATTAATGAACTAATTCATCCAATCTCTATAACCATTATGAAAAAAATTCCATCACATTTTATTAGTAGCTTCTCAAGCTCAGATTTCACAGAAATTTGGCAACTCGCAATTAAAAAGAAATATCCCAAACATCTCTTCTTTGCACTCTGCCTCAACCTCATTGTTGCGCCCGCAGTCTATGCTGCTAATGCCGAAAGCTTTACCAAATTCCAAGCCTACGCTCTAGGACTTTTAGGAATTGCCACCTTTGCCTTTTCCATCTATCTCTTTGTTGTGATGTTTCAACCTGAGAAGTTTTAAATTAATTACGAATTACAAATTACGAATTACCAAAAATCTATGAACGAAATTATTAAAGCTATTCGTGCCACTCTTGTTCTTTGGATACTCGTCGCTGTGATTTATCCGTTTGGAATATTAGCGATCGCCCAATTACCATTTCTATCCAATCACGCCAATGGTAGCCTCATCCGTAATGCTCAAGGTCAAATAGTTGGTTCTGCATTGATTGGACAACCATTTACCAGTGACAAATATTTCAACAGTCGCCCCAGCAGCACCAACTACAGTACCGCTAATCCTCAAAAAGATGATGCTGGCATTCTGAAAACTGGAGTTTCAGGCGCAAGCAATCTCGCACCCAGCAATCCCGATCTGCTAAATCGTATGAAAGGTAAGTCCGATCCCGATCCTAGTAAGGCGATCGCAGGAGATATCCCAAGACTTCAAACAGCAGGCATTAAACCCACCGCAGATTTGATTTATACCTCTGGTTCTAGTCTCGATCCCCACATCACCCCTGAAGCCGCAAAAGCTCAAATCCAAAAAGTAGCTCTAGCTCGCAAAGTTGAACCTAGCAAACTAGAAACATTAATTCAACAAAATACTGATCGTCGTTTTCTCGGTATCTTTGGAGAAGATGGCGTGAATGTCTTGAAGTTGAATCTAGCCTTAGATAGTTTATGATTAAGTCCCATCGACGCGGCAAGCATAAAATCTTCATCGGTATGAGTCCGGGAGTCGGTAAAACCTATCGGATGCTAGAGGAAGGACATCGGCTTCGTGCTGAGGGGATTGATGTGGTCATTGGACTGTTGGAAACCCATAACCGTATTGAAACCGCAGAAAAGGCAAAAGGTTTAGAGTTAGTTCCTCGTCAACAGATTACTTGTAATTCTGTGACTCTTGCGGAAATGGATACGGATGCAATTCTTGAACGTCATCCACAGCTAGTGCTTGTGGATGAATTGGCGCATACGAATGTGCCAAATTCTGAACGGGAAAAGCGTTATCAAGATGTAGAAATACTTCTGGAAGCAGGAATAGATGTTTATTCCACTGTCAATATTCAACATATCGAGAGCCTAAATGACACAGTGGCGAAGATTACAGGCATAATCGTACGGGAGCGCATTCCCGATCGCATTTTAGAAGCTGCCGATGAAGTCGTTGTCGTTGATGTTACCCCTGAGACCCTCCAAGAACGACTACGTGAAGGCAAAATCTATGCGCCTGAAAAAATCGATCAATCCCTAAATAATTTCTTTCAGCGTCGCCATTTGATTGCTTTACGAGAGTTAGCATTGCGGGAGATTGCCGATAATATCGAAGATGATCTGGAAGCTCATGATCAGTCATTGTCCTCTACAAACCCTGTTTGTAATATTCACGAACGAGTTTTAGTTTGTGTTTCCACCTATCCTAATTCACTGCAATTACTACGAAGAGGAGCAAGGATTGCTAACTATATGCACGCCCAGCTATACGTGCTATTCGTTGACGATCCCGATCGCTTTTTGACTAAGGCTGAAAGCTTGCATATTGAGACCTGTGAACGTCTATGTAAGGAATTTGAGGGGACTTTTATCCGTGTGCGTGATAGTAATGCTTTGAAAGCGATCGTCGATACGGCAAAAAGCTATCGAGTCACGCAGATTGTCATGGGTGAGAGTCAGAAATCTCGTTGGCAAATTTTATTTAAGGGTTCTCTCACCCAAAGGATTTTAAGGCTTCTCAAAAATGTTGATATTCACATTATTTCCACCAGTAAGACCTCAGATATTTAGATATAGTTGTTTTAAATAATTTGCAGAGGGGCTTCGACTTCGCTCAGCCATCAGTGTAAGCTAGCTGAGCGAAGTCGAAGCTGTAGTTTTTATTTGAATTATCTATAGAATGTACGACATTCTATCTATGGAACAGCGATCCGTCTCTTACGCTTGCGAAGGAACAATTTACGAAGTTCCTCTGCACCTAGCAAAATCGGAGGACAGATTAGCAAGAGTGACCATTGCCAAATAGTCAAGGGAGCAGTCGCAAAGATCTGGCGTAGGGGCGAAAATTCAATGATTGAGAGAATCAAGATCCATTCTGTGGCGATTCCTAACCAAATAAAAGGATTAGAGAAAAAACCGATGCGGAAGATCGAAGTCTGCTCGGAACGGCAAGCAAAAACGTTGCCATCTTGGCAAGCTACGATAATTGCTAAGGTCATCGTGGTTGCTTGAGCATAAATGAAACTAATTTCTGGATTTGCGGTATGGGAGAGAATCGCAGGGGCGATCGCTTGTAATGATCTGAAATCATAGCCATAGCTATGCCATACCCAGAAGAATCCAAACATCCCTAATACTGCCTCAATGAGACCTAAGAAACAGTAAGCACGTAATAACAAAGAGCGATCGAGCAATGGTTGTGACTTGGCACGGGGTGGTAACTGCATCGTTCCTAATTCTGCACGTTCGGTTCCTAATGCTAAGGCAGGCAAAATATCCGTTCCTAAATCAACGATTAGAATCTGCATAATAATCAAAGCAGGAGGGATTTTGAAGATCACCATCGCTAGAAATGGTACTAGTTCCGCCACATTAGATGCCAAAATATAGGTCATAAACTTACGAATATTTTGATACACTGATCGCCCCTGCTCGATCGCTACGACAATCGTTGCAAAGTTGTCATCGGTCAGCACAATATCGGCGGCTTCTCGCGCTACATCTGTGCCATTCTGTCCCATTGCCACGCCAATATTTGCCGCTCGTAACGCAGGCGCATCATTGACTCCATCCCCCGTGACTGCGACGATTTCCCCAATACTTTTATAGGCTTGCACCAAGCGTAATTTATGCTCAGGGGACATTCGCGCAAACACCAGCCCATGACGATATTTCACAACTTGTCTCAGTTGAGCGTCGGAGAGATGCCCCAAACCTTCACCTGTGATTACCCTCACGCGATCGCCAACTAGTCCAATTTGACGGGCGATCGCCTCGGCAGTAAGCCCGTAATCTCCCGTTACCATCGTGACTTTGATTCCTGCTTGATGACATTGGGCGATCGCCTTGGGGACTTCATCGCGAGGTGGGTCGAACATGGCAACTAAACCGATGAAGATCAGATTTTGCTCTAGATCCTGTGCCTTCAGATCGATCAGTTCCTTTCCACCCCTTCGCGCCGCCAGCCCTAATACCCGAAAACCTTGCTTAGCCAAATTATCATTTGCCGTGACCACTTCCTGCCAATAGTCATGGGTCAATTCCTGCTGCTCACCATCACGCAAAATCCAATGACAATGTTTAAGAACTTCTAAGGGTGCACCTTTGGTGAAGGCAAGATTGGGAAGTTCATTATTCCATAATGCTGATGACTGCCAATTCAAAATGACGGTCATCATGAGGCGACGCGAGTCAAAGGGAATTTCCCGCAGGCGAGGGAACTGCTGCTGTAATTCTTCTAAATTTAATTCTGCTTTTGCCGCAGCAACTAAGAGAGCCGCTTCTGTAGGATCACCAATTTCTTGCCAACGACTGGGGGCATTGAGATGAACTAAACGGGCATTAGAACAAAGTGCAGAACCAATGAGTAGAATTTTTGCCTTCCATGCAATTTCAGAATCTGCGGGAAGGTTAACTTTCCCACTGGTGGGATCGTAACCTGCGCCTGTGACTTCAATTAGTTGGTTTTGATTGGTAATAGCATGATCAGCAGGATTAGCATCGACATCGGGTTGCGTTGGTAGCCACAGGTAACGCACCGTCATTTCATTTTTGGTTAATGTGCCTGTTTTATCGGTACAAATGACGGTAGTAGCACTCAAAGCCTCCACTGCCGAAAGTCTTCTCACCAGAGCATTCTTTCTTGCCATGCGGCGGACACCGATCGCTAAAGACAAGGTGACAGTCGGTAATAATCCCTCTGGGACTAGAGCCACAATAATACCGATCGCAAAAATAAAGCTTTCTTTGACTTCTATGCCAACGAGAAAGTATGCCAACAAAAAGATCAGTGCACCCATGCTGACTGCGATCGCGGTGATGATTCGCACGATCCGCGCCACTTGTACTTCTAGGGTGCTGGGATCGCGCTTCACCACAGTAGTTAAATGCGCCACCTGTCCAAACTCAGTCTCTGCACCCGTCGAATAAACCACGGCTACGGCTCGACCAGCCGCCACGGTGGAACCTGCTAAAACAAGGTTGGCAATTTCTGAGGGATTGACCTTTTCCTGTAAGGGCTGCTCCCCTTGGCGGAGCATCGTCTTACCACCACGCACTGAAACGGCTTCCCTTAACCTTACAGGGTAAGCATTCCGTGCCACAGGAAGAGATTCCCCCGTCATTACCGATACATCGAGATATAGGCTTTCTGCGGAAATTAAACGGGCATCTGCGGAAATGCGATCGCCTTCTTCCAATTGCATGACATCGCCCCGCACCAGTTCTCGCGCAGGAATCTGCTTGAGTTCGCCATCGCGATAAACCTTGACCTGCATCGGTAATACTTTTTTTAAAGCAGACAAGGCTTTCTCTGCTTGGAATTCTTGCCAAAAGCTAAAAATTCCATTAATCCAGATGACTGCCCAAATTGCCCAACCTAGTTCAGGAGTCCGTGAAATAAAAGCTAAAATTCCTGCAACCCATAGCAACAAAGCCATAAAGTGGGTCAATTGATCTAGAAATCTGAGCCACAATGGACGCTGCACAGGTTCAGGCAATTCATTTGCACCAAACTTCTCTAATCTTTCTCTCGCTTCGTCCTGTGATAATCCATTAGCATGAGTGTTAAGAGATTCATAGACTTCTTCAAAGGATAATGCCCAGATTGGTTGATGAAGTGATGCCATACCTGTCTACTCCTTATTAATCATATCTCTGTAGAGATATGATTAAAGCTAACACCAGACACTTTTATGAAACCTTAAATCAAACTAACATCTGTTTACGGAAAAAGGCAAAGATGGGCGGCGCAGTGCGCCGCCCATCTTTGCCTATTAGAGATAGCGTTTGCTACGCAAACGCTATCTCTAAGCCCAAAATCAAAAGCCTTGCATAGCAAGGCTTTTGATTTTGGGCTTATTGTAAATGCTTTAGGCATGAAGCCAAGCTTCTGTGGCAATTCCTAATTTGCTGGCGGTATCAATTAACTGATGTAGCTCTAAATTAGAAATACCTTCACAAAGATTAATCTCAATATGGATTGGTTGTTTTTCAACGGATTCTAAATCGAGAATCTGTCTAGCAAGCACACATTGGGGAGCAATCCTTTTGAATAGATAATTCAGGAATGCTTCCTGCGAGAGATTGAGATTGAGTTTTAGATTAAGGCGATCGCTAATCGCTAAAGCTTCCTCAATTTGATTGAGATGATCAAATAACGCCTTCTCATGGAGATCCTGAATCTTAGAAAGTTCCTGAATCTGTTTCAAAATATATTTTTCGAGAATCTTGGCATCTTCTACATGGGTAAACTTACAGCCGAGATTAATTGCCTCGATCGCGACGGCATCTAGTCCCACATTCGGTAATGATGCTCCTGTTTCTAGTTTCTTCAGTTCATCAGTGAGGCGGTTGTTGAGAACGATATCGGCGGCTACTTGCAGTTCAGGTGGCACGGGCAAATCGTCTCGGCGGAAGGAAATTAATATTCCATAATTATCGCGATATACCTGCTCGTATAGCTGATCGAGTCGAGTCAATGTCTCATCAGCAAGCATTTGTAGAATCCGATGGCGCTCCTCAGCAAATAGATGATGCAGACTAAACTGCTCACCGCTAAAGGTACTTGCCATCGCCAAGATCACCGCCGCAGTATTCGCTTGTTTGAGAGTTTTAAAGAGAGTTGCCTTAATCTCTTCATATTCTCGCCGTCCCGTAAAGGGCTGAATACAGCAATGGAAGTCATCACCACCCAGATGTAGCACCGCAAAAATATAACTAACCGACTCTTGGGTAATTCGCGAAGTTAAGTGAATCTGCCCGATCGCTAAGGACATCGAGCCAATCCGTTGCAGTTGATAGTCTTGCTGTTGGATTTGGTAGCAATAGATTTGTTGCGATCGCCCATAATTTCCTAGAGTCGAACTCAGAGCATATTGAGCCGCCACTTGAGCAAGGCTAATGCGATTAGTAATTACCTGTTTGCGATAAACGCCTTCGCCATCCTTAAACTCAGCAAGGTTGCTCGGAGCCTTTGCCATGCGATGAATAAACTCATCTTCTAGCAATACTCCTGCGACATCGGCGGCTAGCTCGATCGCTCTAGCGGCATAGCGCAAAATCTGCACAGTTTCAGGACGCGACAATTCCTCAAAGAACCAACCGCAACTGGTAAACATCAACAGGGCATGGCGCTGCATTTCCAACAGGCGCAGAGCATCAATTCTCTGTGCCGATGAAGTAACCTTGCTACCACATTGCTGCTCAAAGAACTTTTCTAAAATTGGCGAAAGATCAGGAATGTTATCGCGCAATGAATATTGCAGCACTTCGATATAGCGATCGCGGGCTTCCCAAGGATCATTAAAATACTTACGTCCGATGTCTACATAAACCGTCGCAAGGCGATCGCGTAGCCAGTTGAGACTATCGCGCAGAGGTCGTCGCCAGAGTTGCTGATAGCCCGATCCCTCGCCGCCACAGGTACAGCCGCCCTGCCAGCGATCGACTCCGTGGGCACAACTCCAAGCTGTCACAGATTTCAGCTCTGCTTCGTAGGTAGGTGGGAATAGGCTCAAATAATGGGCGTAATTGGTCACTGTCCAGCCACGCTTAGGAAATTCCTCCACGAAGGCATAGGAGAGCGTCTTCTCGGTGAAATGCTTGTGATGTCCAAAGGTTTCGCCATCGGTTGCCACAGAAACCATCTGATGCGAACGGTTATCATGTCTGACGGCTTGGCTGAGGCGTTTAGCAAAATTGTGAGAACTACCTAAGAGATCCCCAAATCCCATGTCGCGTGAAATCGGCCCATCATAGAAAAATACATCAATGTAAGCTTCGGTATCGGGTGGCAAATGGAACTGCCCCAGTTCCGACACATTGCTGACACTATTACTATGACGACGTAAATAACAACGATAGGGACGATTGGGATCAATCTGTGCGCCGCCCACTTCTTCCCATGCAGGATTAGGATTGTCTTTGGTGGGCATGGGACGACAGCGCTGAGCCTGAGAGGGAGCCAGCACAATAAACTTGATCCCCTCTAAAACTAAAGCTTCAAGAGTCTCATAATCAACGGCAGTTTCCGCTAGCCACATTCCTTCGGGATCACGCCCAAATCGGGATTTGAAGTCTGCTTTACCCCAGCGAATTTGGGTTAACTTATCCCGCCAATTGGCTAGGGGCATGATGATGTGGTTATATACCTGCGCGATCGCATTGCCATGACCATTAAGGCGATCGGCACTGCGTTTATCAGCATCGAGAATCGCTTGATAGGTATCGCGATCGTAGAATTCCATCCATGAGAGCAGCGTTGGCCCCATGTTGAAACTCATGTACTCATAGTTATTGACAATCTTGACGATTTTGCCATCATGACGCTCGATCCGTGAGAATGCATTGGGACGATAGCATTCATGGTGAATCCGCGCATTCCAGTCATGAAAGGGAGCCGCGCTTTCTTGCCGCTCGATCGCATTGAGGTAAGGATTTTCACGCGGAGGCTGGTAAAAGTGACCGTGAATTGTAATATAAATTCCCGAATCAGTCGGACGCTGGACATCAGGCGAAGAAACAGAAGCAGCAACAGTCACGCAAATCTTCCCTTATAAGCAAACGATATATCATCTATCTTGGCAGATCTGCTTAGTGGTTCGCAAGGAAGTATAGAAAAGCTTTAGAAATGCCAATAAAAAAGCTACCAATAAAAAAGCTGCACTAAGTGCAGCTTTTTTATTGGTAGTTCGAGGAACTGCTTCCTCCCCCTTCCAAGGGGGAGCTAGAGGGGGTTACTAACCGAGAACCTTACGGGCAGTTGCGACAACGTTATCAACGGTGAAGCCAAACTTCTCGTAAACAACTGGACCAGGAGCCGAAGCACCGAAGGTATCCATACCGATAACTGCGCCTTCAGAACCAACATACTTGTGCCAACCAAAGGTGCTACCAGCTTCAACACTGACGCGCTTCTTCACAGAGGCAGGAAGTACGGATTCTTTGTACTCATCAGATTGCTCGTTGAAGAGTTCTTGACAAGGCATCGAGACAACACGCACAGCCTTACCTTCACCAGCAAGAGTAGCCGCAGCCTTTGTTGCTAACTCAAGTTCGGAACCTGTAGCAATGATGATCAATTCAGGATTCGCAGCATCAACAACGATATAAGCACCCTTCTTTGCGCCTTCGATAGAAGTTCCTGCTAGGTTCTTCACATTTTGACGAGTGAAGGCGAGGAAGCTAGGACGCTTACGGTTAGCGATCGCTACTTGATAAGCAGCTACGGTTTCATTAGCATCCGCAGGACGGATGGTCAAAGCGTTAGGAATTACACGCAAAGAAGCAATGGTTTCTACGGGTTGGTGGGTAGGACCATCTTCACCAAGCATTACGGAGTCGTGGGTCAAGATGTACAATGCACCGATTTCTGCCAATGCCGAGAGACGCATTGCGCCACGCATATAGTCAGCGAATACGAGGAAGGTTGCACCGTAGGGGATTGTACCGCCGTGAAGCGCCATACCATTCATGATTGCGCCCATACCATGTTCGCGCACACCAAAGCGGAAGTTACGACCTTCGTAAGAACCATATTGGAAGTCAGGCAGACCTTTGACATAGGTCATGTTGGAGTGAGCCAAGTCAGCAGAACCGCCCAAGAATTCGGGAAGTACAGGAGACAATGCATTCAAGCAAGCTTCAGAGAGAAGACGGGTTGAGGTTTCCTTTTGAGCAACGGGTTCAAGTGCCTTTTCCCATCCTTCAGGAAGTTCGCCAGCCATGATCCGCTTAAATTCAGCAGCTTCAGCAGGATATGCTTTTTCGTAAGCAGCAAAGCGCTCATTCCACTCAGCTTCAGCCTTAGCGCCTTTGTCGATCGCTTGACGGAAACGAGCTAAAGCATCAGCAGGCACTTCAAAGGGTGCATATTCCCAGCCGAGGTTAGCGCGAGTTGCAGCAACTTCATCAGTACCAAGAGCCGCACCGTGAACGCCAGAAGTACCAGCTTTCTTAGGAGAACCGTACCCGATGGTGGTGGTGACAACGATCAAGCTAGGCTTATCGGTAACAGATTTTGCTTCTTCGAGAGCCTTAGCGATCGCATCGAGATCCTCGTTACCATCAGCAACGTAGGTAACATGCCAACCATAAGCTTCGTAGCGCTTGCCAACATCTTCAGTAAAGGCAAGATCAGTGCTGCCATCGATAGAAATGCTGTTGCTGTCATACATCATGATCAGCTTGCCGAGCTTGAGGTGACCACCCAAGGAAGCAGCTTCAGAAGCAACACCTTCCATGTTGCAACCATCGCCAAGAATGACGTAGGTATAGTGATCAACAATATTATGTCCGGGCTTATTGAAACGGGCAGCCAAATGTGCTTCGGCGATCGCTAAACCAACGGCATTACCAACACCTTGACCGAGAGGACCTGTAGTAACTTCTACGCCTGCGGTCTCAAAGTTTTCAGGGTGTCCGGGGGTAGAACTGCCCCACTGACGGAATTGTTTAATATCTTCAATACCGACACTGTCATAGCCAGTGAGGTGTAGCAAGGAGTATTGCAACATGCAACCATGTCCTGCGGAGAGGACAAAGCGATCGCGATCGACCCACTTAGGATTTTTAGGATTAAACTTTAAAAACTGATCGAACAGCACAAAAGCCATTGGTGCTGCCCCCATCGGCAGACCGGGGTGACCAGATTTTGCTTTTTCGACCGCATCGATCGACAAAAAGCGGATGGAGTTAATGCAGAGGGTCTCAAGAGTTTGAGGTTTCGAGGGTGCAGCGACCATAGTTACAATTGCTTAGAAAAATTTTGTACGCATTCAGGTACATTTTCCCTCAAAACTGTCCCATAACAATAACAAATTTTAATATTTGGTAGCGTCTTACTCAATTGCTCTCTTCAAAGTTAGTTAAACGCAGCTCGAAATTCTACATCTACTCCCTTGCAACTCAAGAATTATTGGTGCGGCGCTTTGCAACGCACCAATAATTCATATGACTTACGCATCGAGTGGATGTGGTGCGGGCTTTGCCCGCGCCACATCCATCCAAAACCCAGTAAATTCGTTAACATTGCGTAAGTCCTAATTCAGATCTATAGAGACATTCAAGACAAAGCTGAAACAAAAATATAAAAATTTAAGTCTTTCCTTTTCACGGCGATCGCCATTGATTTTGTTTTTTATGCTGGCATTATTCTTGCTGTCCGAAGCTGCTACATTTTATGCTCCTATACCTACTGCTTTACTACAGCAGCAAGCAGTAGTTTTTCCTAAAAGTCAACATAACATTACATCTGCTCCAACTCTGAGTACAGATGTTCAAGGCTCAAAAGTGAGTAACTCCCCAAAAACTGTGATCGCTCAATGTGCGCCTGAGGCTTTTCCAAGTTTTTTTGAGCAGTTTGTGCGTAATCCTGCAATGCGTTATGACTATATTGGGGCGGAATTTCAAGTTCGCGATTATCAAGATCCACGCAGGCTATTGATGGCGATCAGTGACAAAAATTACATAGATTTTAGAATCGGGGTAATGGGTAATCAATATGTCTTTATTGATCCTTCCATAAAATATCTTGGGGAGGCTGAGCTATTCAAGAATCGATTAAGATTAAACTACCAAAAACTCAATGCCAAAACATTTCGCGTAAATTACATTAGAGCCAAATTGGTTGATGACCGAAGAGATGGAACTCTAGTTAGCAACTCTGGAGAAACAGAAGCTTATATCTTTGAACATCGCGATGGATGTTGGCATTTGACTCAATCTTTGCGGCAGTATGGATATTGGAAGCAGTCACAAACGAAGGAACCATTTACATACACGCCGAGAGCCTTTAGAACTAGCAGTTCTACCATGTATCCTCCTATGTCAATTGGAAGTGATGATGCGACGTACAGTCATGATCGCATTCTCAATGCCTATACAGATTTGATTTACTACAAAAAGCTGGATGCTCAATTTGGATATAGGATGCTGGAACAACGCAATCGTTGGCGGGAATGGAACGTAATTCGGGCGGCACTTGATCGTGAGTTTGGATTTTTAGGAAGTTTGCAATGCTCTGGTAAATACTTTTTGACCCAGAGATTGCCTGACTATGATGATTCTTTAGATACATATACCAGTCAGTCACTTGATCGCATTGCGACGGCAATTGTTGAATATCATGTTTCTCAATCTTCAATAAGGTTGAGTCCAGCAGCATTAAAAGATCGATGGTTAGAGATTCGCAAGAAAATATCGATCAATACAAACGTCGCATGTGTGATGGCTGGAGGTTAGATAATCCAACGTGAGTTAGATAACGCCATTTGCGCGGCACTTCGCACCTCGCAAATGGCGTTATCTAACTAATATTCATCTAAATCTGTGTCGAAATCCAAACAATTGTTACGGCAACTTAAAATCAGCGATCCCTAACAATTTAAGTATTACCATATACACAGATAGGAAAAAAATCCTAAATAAAGTTCTCTAGATATTCCTCTAAGGGTGATAGTTATGAACGGCTTAACACAAAAATTCATGAATATGGTGGAATATTTAAGCGATGCGATCGCTAAAATTTTCACTCCTAGTAAAGATGATTTTCCTGCTACAGGAGAACAACCTTTCACTGGTGATCCTGCCTCTGAGCACTAAGTAAGTCTAGATCTAAGGTGTAGGGGTGTACCTAGTCTTTCATCTTTATCCCTAAATTGAAGTATTGCTAGTTTTTATAGAAAAGGGTTTCACTGCAAAGCAGTGAAACCCTTTTTGCTTAATCCTTAAGTCTCGAAGCTTTGATTTGCTCGATAAAAAATTCTTCTAAAGTTTGACGCGCTAAATCGATCGCGATCGCCTTTGCACCAATGCTAGCAAGATAGGTCAAAAACTCAGGCAAGTCCTTGGCTAATTGACCATGCCAAGTATCTCCTTGAAATATGAGATGTTGTAGCCAAGGTTGTAACTCTGCTTCAGTGCCACCATGGCCGCTGACCTGATAGGACTGCTCAGTACCGAGTAACTCATTGAGTGTCCCCATGGCGACTAGTTCGCCCTTATTAAGAATACCAATGCGATCGCATATTAACTCGACATCGGACAAGATATGACTGTTGAAAAATACGGTTTTGCCCTGTTTCTTGAGCATGAGAATAATTTCCCGCACTTGATAGCGTCCTACAGGATCTAGCCCAGACATCGGCTCATCTAGAAAAACTACTTCAGGATCATTGATCAGCGCTTGAGCAACTCCAATTCTTTGTACCATCCCCTTGGAATATTGACGCAATTGCTTTTTGCGTGCAACGGACTGGGATAGTCCCACAAGGTCAAGTAAATCGGCAATCCGCTGACGACGCAAGGATGGTTCCACACCAAACAAGCTACCAATAAAATCTAGTAGCTCCCAGCCTGTCAAATAGTCGTAGTAATAAGCATTTTCAGGTAAATAACCAATAGACTGCTTCGCGGTGCGATCGCCAAGGGGATATCCTAAAATTTCACCAGCTCCTGATGTGGGCTGCACGATACCAAGCAGAATCTTTAATAATGTCGTTTTTCCAGCACCGTTAGGACCTAGTACACCAAAAGTCTCGCCTTTACTAATGGTCAGCGACAAAGACTGTAAAGAACTAATTTTTTGATTTAGCCAAAAACCAGTACGGTAAACTTTGCTCAAACCATCAGCCACGATGGCGTTGCTTTGAATAATTTGTTTTTGGGATTCGTTAGTCAATACTTCTACCATAGCTGCGATCAAAGCTGCCAAGTTCATTCTTTCAAGCAATATTTTAAATCACTATTCGCATTACAGTACTTTGCACTAACTCAAAAATCTAAGAGTTTTATAAAAGTGGGCTAAGTTAGCCCACTTTTATAAAACTCTTAGATTTTTGAATATCACTCGTGTTATAGATAATTCAAATAAAAACTACAGCTTCGACTTCGCTCAGCTAGCTTACACTGATGGCTGAGCGAAGTCGAATCCCCTCTGCAAATTATTTAAAAAACTATACTTAGCGAAAATCTTTTGATTTTTTAGGGTCACCTTGCATCGAGATATCAAAAACTTGATAGCAGGATTTGCCCATTGATTTAGCCCGATACATGGCAATATCAGCATCGACGAGGATTTCTTTAGGACTGTGATAGCTTTCGACACTAAAAGCCATACCCATGCTAATGGAAATTTTAATATCCTGATCCGCTAAACGACAGGTTGGCTCCATTGATGCTTGAATCCGTTCGGCAGTAATAATCGCATCTTGTCTTTCTTTTAGATTCTCTAATAAAATCACAAATTCATCACCTCCCAATCTTGCTACGGTATCGCCCATCCGCACTGATGCACATAATCGTTGCGATACTTCGATCAAGAGGCGATCGCCAATGAGATGCCCTAAATTATCATTAATCGCTTTAAATCCATCCATGTCCAGCAGAATTAATGCAAAAAGATAACCATGTCTTTGGTATAGCGAAATAGCATGTTCGATGCGATCGTTTAATAGATTGCGATTAGCTAATCCTGTCAAATTATCGTGAAAAGCATCATAGGCTAGCTTGGAGTTGATTTGTTGGAGATGTTGCTTAGTTTCAATTTGACTTTGAATAATATTGCTAATGCCTATTGTCATTATTAAAGCGATCGGCATAGCAACAGGCAACCAATAACCATAGGAAAAACTCACAAAAGCACAAACTCCCCACCCACCAACAAGAAACAATAACGTCGCCAACTGTTGCCATGTTCTGCTATTACGCATTACCCAAGCAATAACAGCCCCACCTAATAAAATAACCCCCCAATTCCAATGCTCAGGAAAAGCTCGCAGTGAGTTTTGTTGCAAAAGATTTTGGAGGATAGTGGCATGTAAATGAACACCATAAGTAGATTGTGCTTGATCAAATGGTGTAATTAAAGGCTCAGATCCAGTTGCGGTTAGCCCAATCAGCACAATTTTGTTTTGAAAATTCTGTCGGGAAATTCGATCTTCGAGTACATCGACAAAAGAATATTGGCGCATTTTTTGCGGTCGATGTGACCAATTAATGCCATAGGGAAGATTTGGATCTGGCATTGGCACTGTCCCTTGCACTAGGTTATAGGCTTGCAAGGTCGCCATAGCTAGCGATGGTGTATCTTCCATATATAGACTGGTCTGACGCACAATGCCATCACTATCTTTAGTCTCGATAATCTGTCCAGTACCGATCGCTGATTCAGCCAAAATAGGTACTGGTTGCAATTGTTTACCATTTGCACCCCAAGCCTGAGCGAGCACTACTCTTTGATTTGCTGTGATAGCTTTGGCTAGTTGCGTATCGGCAGGACTAGATTCTGACCACAACAAATTGATCGTAATTGTGCTTGCACCTGCCTTGGTAAGTTTTTTGATGAGGGGAATATAGCGATCTCGTGACCAAGGGAAGCGTCCTAGTTTTTCGATACTTACATCATCGATCGCAATAATTACTAAACGCTCATCCCAATGGCGATCACTGCGTAAATTAGTAAAGCGATTATAGGCAAAATACTCAATGGGCTGAAAAGCCCCAAGCTTGAACAGGATTGCTACCATCGCAGTTGATATCGCCCAAGGAATATATTTCCAGCCTAACGGTACTATTGGTTTAGTAGATGACAAGATCATAGGTGCGTTGCTTGCCCGAAGGTGTGGTGACAATTACCTGAATTTCTGCACGATAAATGGAATTAGTATTTAGTACAGCGCGAAACTGACCATCTCGATCTACATTTTGCGCTACCCCATCAATTGATACTGTATTCGCGAAGTCAACATTGCCAACTAAAATTACCTGTCGCTCTCCATTCTCAAAAAGCTTGATGGTCTGATAATCTATGTCGGTATTATCTTGAATTGGGACAGGTTGTGAAGGTGGTTCGCCAACGATAGTCTGATTTTGAAATCCTTTATTTACTAGAACATCTATATTTTGAGCAGAGGTATTGACAGCACCATCAAGTGTAGCAAGGACAGTCCGCCCATCATTTTTGACATTAACTACATACTCTGTGCCACGCACACCTGTAATCACCGCAGGTGTCTGGATGTCAAAGCGTGAACTAGGATTTGTAAAACGTCTGATCCGTAAGCGTACTATTCCCCTTGGTACTAGAAGGTTAGTGATTCTTCCATTGTCATTGCTAATCTGCAAGGAATTGATTCGCACCGTTGTTTGTTCGTCAACATTCACAAAACCCACGCCTGTATCAACACTCAATACGGCTGTTGATCTCCCCGATGTTACAATTTCATCGCCAATATTTGTGAGGCGATCGCCTTTACGGGCAGGACGATTGACATTCTGATTACGGAAGAATACATTGCCTTGTACTTGCTCTACTTGTAAATAACGATTGGTTTTAACCTGTACTTGTGATTGAGCGCTACTCAATTCTACTTTTCCCCATAGCACTAAAATACAAGCTGCACTACCATAGCAAATTACACCCAAAAACTTTTTGTCCCAGAATCTTTGAAAAGTAAGACTATTGCTCATACTTAAGGTATAAAAATGAAATACAAAAACTAAAAATTTATGTAGTGCTTTTCAATCAAGCAAGTTACATAGGTTTGTTTCCCGATAAAGGTGGAGACACAAACCTGATACTTCACTAGAATGAAAAACTCTATATATCTAGATTAAGTCTTTATTTGACTTAAAATAGTTAATTTCAGTAACAAACTAAACAAATCTAAGGCAAAAAATTAAAAATGTATCAACATACAGGAGAATAGTTTGCACTGGTGTGGCAAACTAATTGAGATCTTCAATAGCCTAAATAATCCAGAAAGCCTCTAAATCCCATAGCTTAGGGAGTCAGGTTTACTTTGAGTTTTCAAGAATTAGATGCTTCCAAGTAGCTAAATATGGTTAATATTCATAGCAAGAAACTATGATCTGGATACAGCTTAAATCACGGGTTTTTAAGTTTTATATTAGCCATTTTACAGAACCGAAAATATGATAACTTTGGTCACTTGGCTTAATCTTTTTGAAAGATACTACACTATATTTAATCTTGTCTATAATCACTCCTAAGCAGTTCTACTCAACGCCAAACTGAGATACTCCCGCAACATCATACTCAGTTCTATCATATTGAATCCATATCTTTCCATCTTTAATCTCCACATGAATTAGACAACCATACATACGAAATCCATTTTCCTAAACCACAATAATCACTTGATAGTGATCACTTTGTGTGTCAAAACAGTTTAGGTTTCTATTGCTTTACCGATAGGATAAGCGCTTTGTGCTTTCTCAAAACCCAGATAAATTTTGAGAAAGCGCAAAGCGCTGTAATTATCTCTAAAAATCCTTGATGTGTTTTGAGAAACTTCTGGCATAATACTGGGGATTTTTTTGAGGCTTGCGATGTCTGAATTACGAGACTATCAAAAACGGGTCATCGACGAGATTTATGAAACTTGGCGCATGGGCAAGCGGGCTATCTTGCTAGCCATGCCCACAGGCTCAGGCAAAACTCGCACTTTTAGCGAACTCGCCAAGCATTTTTACGATCGTCATCAGCGTGTTCTCTTACTAGTTCATCGTGAAGAACTACTCTGGCAAGCAAAAAATACTTTAGAAAAAACTTTGCGATCGCCTGTTGGCATCATCAAAGCCGATCAACCCATGCACCTAGGGCATCCTGTGCAATGTGCCTCCGTGCAGACCTTGGTGAAACGACTTACAAAGCAAGAGATAGATCTAGGTGCAATTTCTCTTGTGATTGTTGATGAAGCTCACCTGTCCCTTGCTCCAAGTTATTTAAAAATTTTGAGTTACTTTCCCGAAGTCTTAATTTTGGGCGTTACGGCTACACCTTCGCGACTAGATGGCAGAGGATTTGATCGTCTTTACGAAGCATTAGTCATAGGACCTTCCGTATCCGAATTGATTTGGCGCGGGTTTCTCGCTGATTATGATGTGCTTGCGCCTGAAAGCTTTTTACCTACAGAAGAAGGGATTCGGATTGCAGGGGGTGATTTTAATTCAGCGGACTTAGCCGAGCGCATTGATCGGCGCTATGTAGCTGGTTGTGCTGTCGATGCATATTTGCGTCATGCCCACTCAAAGCGCTGTGTCGTATTTGCGATTAATTTAGACCATTCCAAAGCAATCGCCGAACGCTACCGAACCGCAGGCATTGCCGCCGAACATATCGATGGTGAAACTATCCCTAAAGAGCGTCAAGCGATCCTCGAACGCTTTCGCTCTGGCGAAACTAACGTACTCTGTAATGTCAATTTGTTCACTGAAGGTTTTGATGTTCCCGAAATCGAAGTAATCCAGCTTTGTCGTCCCACTAAGTCCGTGGCTCTGCATTTGCAAATGCTCGGTCGAGGCTTACGTCCCAAGGGTGGACGCAAAGCACTAGTTATCGATCACGCAGGTAACTGTTTACGTTTAGGCGGAGCTAAGGCAGAACGAAATTGGACATTGCAGGGTTTAGTAGAAGAAGTTCCTGAACTAGAACCAGTTTTAGAAGTCTTTACCGAAGAACCTATTACCGTTGTCGCAAAACCACAAATTGATTTACCAAATTTCCCCAAGCGTCGTGTCGAAATTTATGAAACCGATGCCGATTTCTACAACATCCCCACTCATACTGAACTCGAAACCCATCTAGCTCAACAAGCCTATCGTCAACCTACTCAATCAAGAACTACTGCAAATAGACTGCCGCGATCGCCATTAGACTCGCCTCAGCCCCAGCCACGTCAAGCCACTCCAAACCGCAAGGTTGCCACCCGTCCATCTCAAAAGGTATCTTCAACCAAACGAGCTAGTCGTACATCTCGCCAGTTATCACCTTTGCAAAAGGTAAGTAAAGCAGCGATCGAGCTAGCGGAAATGCTCGAAAATATTCTTGTTTGGGTATGGCGATCATGGTTTTCACCTAAGCGTCAAAAGATCGATGTCTCTCGTAAATATAGTAAAGGAAGGAATAGTTAGGAGAATCCAAATAATGTAAGGCGGCGCGAAGTGCCGCCTTACATTATTTGGATTCTTCTGATATTAATTGACTATAGCTATACGATAGCGTTTGAATAGACTCCGAAATTTTTACTCAAAGGTTCCAGAAGTCTCGGCATTAAGACTGGACTATACCGATTCGGGATTGGAAACCTGCACTCAATCGCTTTGCCATTCTTCTGATCTAACTATGCTTAGGACTTACGTATCGAGTAGATGTGGCGCGGGCTTTGCCCGCGCCACATCCATCCAAATCCCAGTGAATTCGTTAGCATTGCGTAAGTCCTAAGTTGTTTTAGAAAAGACTTGCAGAAAATAGTCCACCAATACAAACCATGCTAATTGCCCACATCGGCGATCGCAACCAAGGTAAATCGAGAATATAAAACAAGGAGAATAGAACTCTTGCTACCAAAAATATCAATACATCAAGAGAAGTTTTATCAGAGGCAGAGTTACTGACATAAGCAGTCAGAGCAGCCGCTACAAATAAGGCAAATACTTCAAAGGAATTTTGGTGCGCCCATGTAGCGCGTTTAGCATAATCAGGCAAGCGATCAAACATTGCTCTCGGTGCATTTACGTCATAGCCAACACTCACCCGTCCGTATGCAACAACGATGTAAGGCAAATAGATCAATCCCCCAGCGATCGCAATTCCATAGAGCAGTATTTGGGATGGAGTTAAGGTCAAGTTCATAACAGTTTGTCGAAATGTGCGTTCAATAAAGTTAACTTTTGTTAAGCTTATCCTACAGGAAAAACCAACTTACCTCTAAATAAAATGACTCAATCGCAATTTAAGATTCGTTCCGCCACAGTTCAGGATGTTCCAGCCATTTTTTCGCTAATTCTTGCCCTTGCTGACTATGAGAAACTCTCAGATCAGGTCACAGGCGATAGTCAAACTCTCCAAGCAGATTTGTTTGGAGAAAATCCCTGTATTGAAGCGATCGTGGCAGAGATAGAACCGAATCAAATTGTAGGATTTGCCCTATTTTTTACCAGCTATTCCACCTTCCTTACCCGTCGAGGGATCTATCTCGAAGATTTATTTGTACGATCGGAATATCGCGGTATCGGTATTGGCAAAGCGCTAATTACTAACCTTGCTCAGATTGCAGTATCCAGAGGCTATGGTCGCTTTGAGTGGTCAGTTTTAGATTGGAATGAACCTGCGATCGCCTTTTATACTCGCATTGGCGCAGAGATCCTTCCCGATTGGCGCATTTGTCGAATTACGGGGCAGGCATTAACGCAATTAGCAGGCTAGTTATTCAGCTACTTTATGAATACGCAGCGTTGCGAGGAAAATGACGATGGCAATCAGATACAACATCACGGCTATGGGAAATGACGCTTCTACAAGGATAAATATGGCGATCAGCCAAGCAGGTGAGGAGAAGGAAGTTATCAGATAAACGAATAGACTCGCAACTATATAAATACAGAAGTATCTAGTAAGTTGCTTAAGTGCGATCGCCCTAGACATGATGTTAGATAAAAAATGAGAGTGTAAAGTGAAATCTGTAGCGTCAGAGTTAGCAACGGGGTTTGATCGGTTTTGACGATAATGTAAACTTATTTTAACTAACATTAGTAATCACCACCGATTCTGCTGTAACCAAAGCCAATGCAACCAACCGATCCGAAGAAATTTACCGAAAAAGCATGGGAAGCGATCGTCAAATCGCAAGAGGTCGCAAGGCGATCGCAACATCAGCAGCTCGAAGTCGAGCACTTAGTAATGGCGCTACTAGAGCAGGAAGAGGGTTTGACGACAACCATCTTTAATGTGATGGCAGTACCAATGGCGCGGGCAAGGCGGCAGGTGGAAGAATTTTTGCGGCGACAGCCCCGTGTGGCAAGTCCAGAGCAGTTGTATCTGGGACGCAATCTAGAGGTATGGCTCGATCGCGCTGAAGAAAGTCGCAAGAGCTTTGGTGATGACTTTATGGCGATCGAGCATATGCTGATTGGCTTAGCCGATGATGATCGCCTTGGCAAAAGACTCTATCGTGACCTAAGCATCGATCGCAAAAAACTAGAGGATGCAATTAAATCAGTTCGCGGTAGCCAGACCATTACTGATCAGAATCCTGAAGCGAAGTATGCCGCTTTAGAGAAATATGGACGTGATCTGACGGAACAGGCAAAAGAAGGCAAGCTCGACCCTGTCATTGGGCGTGATGATGAAATCAGGCGAGTCGTACAGGTCTTATCTCGGCGCACCAAGAACAACCCTGTATTAATTGGGGAACCGGGGGTCGGTAAAACCGCGATCGCAGAAGGGCTAGCTCAGCGCATTATTCGTGGTGATGTGCCCGAATCTCTCAAAGACCGCACAATTATTAGCCTTGATATGGGTTCCCTGATTGCAGGCGCAAAATATCGTGGTGAATTTGAAGATCGCCTCAAAGCTGTACTAAAGGAAGTTCTCAATTCTGATGGTCAGATCGTACTGTTTATTGATGAATTGCATACGGTCGTTGGTGCAGGAGCGACACAACAGGGGGCAATGGATGCAGGGAACTTACTCAAACCGATGCTAGCGCGTGGAGAACTCCGTTGTATTGGCGCGACTACTTTGGATGAATATCGCCAATATATTGAGAAGGATGCCGCATTAGAAAGACGATTCCAGCAAGTTCTCGTCGATCAGCCTACAGTAGAAGATACAATTTCCATTTTGCGTGGCTTGAAAGAGCGTTATGAAGTGCATCATGGCGTAGATATCTCTGACTCAGCATTAGTAGCAGCAGCGACACTTTCTAACCGTTACATTACCGATCGCTTTTTGCCAGACAAGGCGATCGATCTCGTTGATGAGGCAGCAGCAAAGTTGAAGATGGAAATGGATTCGAGACCATTGGAACTTGATGAAATTGATCGCCGTTTACGCCAATTGGAAATGGAAAGATTTTCTTTGCAGAAAGAAAAAGATGCTGCTCAAGTAGAACGAGTAGAAGCAGATGGCAAAGTTATTTACAAAACAAAGAGTATCAACGCAGTGCAGGATCGTCTCCAACGCCTTGATACAGAAATGAATGAATTAAGTGATCGTTTCACTAGTTTAAATGAGCGGTGGCAGCAAGAAAAAGAAACCATTGCTAATTGGCGATCACTAAAAGAACAAATTGACCAAACTAAACTACAGATTGAACAAGCTGAACGCGATTATTTTATCGATCAGGCTGCAAAACTAAAATACGGCAAACTAACAGAGTTAGAAAAAAATCTTGATGCAGTTGAATTAGAGCTTAGTCGTTCTAGATCTGATGGGTCACTATTCCGTGAGCAAGTTACTGAAGATGACATTGCCGAAATTGTGGCGCGTTGGACAGGCATTCCTCTCAAGAAGTTATTGCTATCCGAACGCCAGAAATTGCTCACCCTCGAAACCCATCTCCATGATCGCGTCATTGGTCAAGAGGAAGCTGTAAGCTCCGTAGCATCGGCCATTCGTCGCGCCCGTGCAGGCATGAATGACCCCAATCGTCCTCTTGGATCATTCCTATTTTTAGGACCTACGGGTGTTGGTAAAACGGAACTTGCTCGCGCCCTTGCAGAATTTCTGTTTGATGCTGATAATTCGATGATTCGCATTGATATGTCGGAATATATGGAAAAGCATTCTGTATCGCGACTAATCGGTGCGCCCCCCGGCTATGTAGGCTATGAGGAAGGCGGACAATTCTCGGAAGCGGTGCGTCGTCATCCCTATTCAGTAGTCCTTTTTGATGAAGTCGAGAAGGCTCATCCTGATGTATTTAATATTCTTTTGCAAGTTCTCGATGATGGACGTATTACCGATAGTCAAGGACGCTTAGTTGATTGCAAAAATACAGTAATCATCATGACTAGTAATATTGGTAGCGATCGCATTCTTGAAGTATCTAAGGATTTGCCTACCGAGATTGATGGTGACTCACGCTATGAGGAAATGCGCGATAAAGTCCTAGATGTGCTCCGCAATCACTTCCGTCCAGAGTTTCTCAACCGCATTGATGAAACGGTGATCTTCCATGCGCTACGTCGTAATGAGATCCGCTCAATTGCGGCATTACAAATTAAACGTATCGAAAATCGCCTGAGCGATCGCAAGATTTCTCTAAATCTCAGCGAAGAAGCGAAAGATTACATCGCGGCTGTTGGTTACGATCCATCCTATGGTGCGCGTCCTCTAAAACGAGCGATTCAGCGAGAAATTGAGAACCCCATCGCCACCAAAATTCTTGAAGGAGTTTTCACTGAAGGTTATAGCATCTACATCACGGTCGAGGATGACAAATTAGTTTTTAGCTAAACTAATTTGCATTCGCTAACACAGGTGTTCATGCAAACCAAAGCCCGAATTTTTGTGGTGTGGAGAATCCGCACCACAAAAATTCGGTTCCTTATAAACCTAAGAAGAGAAAGGCGGCGCGAAGCGCCGCCTTTCTCTTCTTAGGTTTATAAGTGACAGCAGCTATATGGCAAGACTAGGATGAACATCTATAGAAAATTGCTGTTATTTTTTCCCAATTTTTGTTTGTGGGATCGCGTAACAAAAATGGCAAATGACCAGTAGGTGGAGACTTAAAATTGGGTTGGCGACCTTCCAGATAGTCCCATCGCGAAGTTTGACGACTGTAGGAAGTTTCGATCACTAATTCTCCAGAGCTATTAATCCAGCCCATACTTTCGTAAGTCCTGTGAATGTCTTTATCATTAGCAGCGTAAATCTTCTTTTGAGCAGATAGTCCCAACTTTCCATTACTTGCCTGCGTCCATAGTTGATCAATCAAAACTAAATCAGCACAACTGATCTGTTTAAATTCATCAGGGTGAAAGCTTCCATCATTATAGGATTGATTTCCCGCAGCTTTGAGAAGTGATAGATAGGTTTCGTTATCTGCTTCTTTCCAATCCTTGGCGGCAAGATAGCTACGGAGTTGAGCATAATTACGATCAATTGCCACATTCGTCAAAGATTGAGGACTAGGAATAGGAACTGCCAAAGAGCTGCTAGGTAAAGTTGTTGAGCTAGCATTCGGCTTAACGTTTAAGGAACTATCACTCCATAATGGATTCCAACCTGTTGACAATAGATAACTTCCAGTCGCTATGATTAAACAGGCGATCGTGGATGGTAATAGCCAAGGGTTAGGTGGAACTTCGCGATCATCAGTAATTCTAGGTGAAGCTGTACTTAGCTTTGGCAACTTTGCCATGTCTTTGAGCACTTCATCGACAGTTTGGTAGCGATCGCGAGGATTACAACGGATCATCCGATCCAAAATGGTGGCAAACTCACGACTAACCTTGGCATAGGTTCGCCAAATAATTTCATTGTCCCGATCCCGTGAAAATTGACTGGGATGCTTTCCTGTTAGGGCTTGTAACGCAACCATTCCCAAGGAATAAATATCACTACAGGATACAGATTGTCCCCGTTCTTGTTCATAGGACATATATCCGGGAGTGCCAATTGGTAACGTGACCCTTGCTTTATGATGGGCATTGGCAACTTCCATTTGGACTTGCTTGACCGTACCAAAGTCAATGAGAACTAATTTGCCATCACTATGACGACGAATTAAATTACTTGGTTTAATATCACGATGAATAACATTGTAATGATGAACAAATTGAAGGATTTCCAAAACCTCTTTAACAATTTGGGCTACCCTTGCTTCTGCCATTTGACTCCCTGGAACCATTTCGGTACTCAGTGGATGCCCTGCAATATATTCTTGAACTAGATAGAATTCTTTATTTTCTTGAAAATAGGCATATAGTTGAGGAATGCGATCGTGTCTCCCCAATTCTTGTAAGGTTTCTGCCTCGGCTTTAAATAGTTCAAGAGCCTTTTGGGTAAAAACAGGATCATCAATAGTGGGATTGAGATGCTTGACAACGCATTTAGGATTTTTGGGCAAACGAGTATCTTCAGCAAGGTAAGTTTGGGAAAAACCTCCTTCTGCTAATTCTTTCATAATGCGATATCGTCGATCGAGTAGCTTGCCTAACATAGTGGCATTATTTTTAATCCTATTGATTTTACAGCGCTGTGCCTTGTAAAAATATCAACTTAACTTAGGACAAGCCTTGTCTGCGAGACTTGCTGTTGGGCATTGATATTCTAAACAGGATTGCTCATAGGCTGGATCTAATGCTGGATCGGGAGGCATTTGTCCAAAAATCATTTTGCAACTGAGATCTTCAAAATTTGGGGTCATGGTTAGTGGAATTCCAAACTTCTCCGTAAAAAATGTTTGGGTTGGTACTTTACACATATTGACACACATACCAACACAACCACTATCAACCAGATAACGGCATTTTTTAATATGCACTGCTGAAGGTTGCGATCGCACGGTTCCATCGGGCAAATCCACCTCAGCCTCAATAACGTCACAGGGACCAACGAGCCACTCAAATAGTTGGGCCGCAAACCACGCATTGAGAACACACACTAACCTCGTTGGAGAGAAAAAAGTGCGGATTGCCCAGAGTGCTGGTGATGGGACTAAAGATTGCAGCACTTTAGCAACTATTACTTGCTGCTCTTGAGCATTGCGTCCTTGCATAATTTTCTTAGACAAGTCCACAAAGCCAGCATAGCCATCGATTTCAGTTCCTTTACCTAAAGCCTCTGACATTTTGCGGGAAAATAACCAGATAAACAAACGATCAATAAAATTATCGTTATATTCATCTTTAGCAATTTTTTGCAAAGCTTTAGGCTGCATAGATTCTCTCAAACTCAACTAACAAGATGCACTAATTATCGCAATAAACGAATAATCGTATCCGCTAAACGATCATAAAAGAAATAGTCATGAGCACCGATAGTCTTTTTGACTGTGCCACCAAATTGACGTTTAAATCGTGAAAACTTGTAATAGGCATGGGTGGGCTCATCACTGTAGCCATAAAAATCATAAATCCTGTGCCCAAGTTGTTTGGCACGTTGAATTGCGGCCCAATGCAACGCATATACTGGCATTACCTGCTTTGCACTCTCACTACGACCACCATAGAGATATGTACAGCGATCGCCCCAGTAGATTAATAAAATTGTGGCGAGTATTTTGCCATTGTATTTAGCAAAGCCAATTTCCACCATTCCTTCACGGAATAGATTTTGACAAAGTTTGATAAAAAATCCATAGGGTTCGCTTAAAAAGCCTTGGCGCTGAGCCGTTTCATAAAACAAATCATAGAAATGGGGAATTGCTGCATCTTCGCTAGTAAAGCAGGTTTCTACTCCGTGTCTTTGGCTAAGGCGCAGGTTATATCGTCCCTTTGGGCGCATTTCTGCAAGTATTGTCGATTCACTTTTTTGAAGATCGATCCAGAGCGTTTCTGAGGGCATGATATCCGCAGGCGATCGCACAAAATCCTGATTCATCCATTCAGGCTTTACTGACAATAAAGGCTCGATGCGTAAAGCGATCGCGCCGCCCGAACTCATATCTTGAGATAATTTTTCTGCTTGATTTAATAACAGCCTTATTCCTTCCATTTCTAAATTTGGTGGTAATAGGGGAGCCGCAGGAACAAAAATCAGATTAGCCGCACTACGCTGAGGATAGAAGTAGAAAATACATCCCCCAATTAATTGATCTAATTCATCAAAAAGCCCATAGCGAAAGGTTTGATAGCCATCAAGTTCACGAAAGTTTGCCCATTCCCAAGACTGCATAAAGCAGCCGTAATGGTATGTTTGTGCGAGCTTGTCCCAAGATATGCGATCGCGATCTAACAACTCCCTAAGAATCACTTTTTTTGCTTTCCCCTTTTTAGGTGTTGATTTTCGGTTTTAAGAGTTTGTAAATGAGAGTATGGTGATTTGAAAACTCTTACAAATCATCATTTTTTATTGTCGTTAGCAAGGTTAATTAACCAGACAATCCCTGCAACTGTCATCATCAACCCAAAAAATCCTAAGCCACTACTGCCATCACCCGAACCACTGCTAACAAATCCAGAAGAGGTTGAACCTTTGGCAAATACAGCATCAGGAGCCGCTAAATTAGCAACTAAAAGCGTTAAAGAGACGATCGCAATTACTTTAGCAGTAGTCAGATTAAAAGAAGGTCTAGATTCATAATCTGTGGAAATTGCTTGGGATACCTGCTTATCAAAAGGTTTAGATTGCTGAAATTTGATGATTTTATTTTGCAATTCATGCAAATCATCAGCAATTTCATGGGGCAATTCTTGCGATCGCTCTAGTAGTTTGGCAATTAGGCGGGGAAAATCGATTTGGTTGAGTAATTGCTTGGCTCTGCCTAACCATTCCTGCGAAATTTCTGGCGTTTGCGAGTGGTGCTGTGCAGGAATGACTAGGCTATCAGGATTTGCTTCTAATTGCGTGAGCCAAGATTGCGCTAAAGCCTCTAAGCTCATGGGATCATTCAGTTGAAAATTATGATTGCTAGTAGCGAGATCTATTGGCGAATCTTGAAGATCTAGAAAGTCAATTTGAAGATTTTCTGGAGACGCTATTGAGTTATTTGGGTTAGATATATGTGCATGATTGAGTAAATAGAAAAATAATTGCGATGAATCCTTTTGATGAATAGTTACGGAATGTCTTGCTTGGGCAATCTCTGCGTCAAAAATAAACAATTGCGGTAAAGTTTCTAAGCTTAGCTCCCGCAAATTAGTTGGTAAATCAAGAGACTCGATCTCTGAGCGCATGATGGATTGTTCGGAAGCGATTAAGAAGCCCCAACTCCCGTAGTCATGATTGATAAAAGACGGAATTTGCAGCTGCATGGGTTTTACAGTGAAACCTGCGGCTTGCATATTTTGATAAATGCACCAGAATGCTAATGTATTGAGATCTGGTGAAACTGCATTTGCAGCAATAATTCCCAAAGGTACAAGTGTTTTTTTAAGAAGCTTAAACCATTCCAATGCATAAATTTGGGTTTCAGCAACTGAGGTAGGATAGGTAAAGTCACAAATAATGACGTGATATGTATGATCCTGAGAACTTTCTATGCAAATATCCTGTGCTAATCGATTGAGAAATGCAAAAGCCTCGTGAATATGAATTGTAACTTTAGGGTTCATTAAACTCCCTTGGTTAAAACTCGCGAAGTCCTGTTTACCCAAATCAATTACTTCTTGAGAATAGTCCACTAGATCAATGTGATCGACCTGTGGGAATCGTAAAATATCTCTCGCCGCAAGTCCATCCCCACCACCGCAAATGAGAACTCTGAGTAATTGATTAGGAAATCGCTTAGCGGCTAATGCGATCGCAGGAATCGTTAAATATTCGTGGTAGATTGCTTCATCCGCGCTATGAAATTGCAATTCCCCATTGATATAAAAAGCAGTTCCATCAGCGTGTTGCTCGACAAATAATGAAGTTGCCATGCTTTACCAATCTCCAGAAGTCATTAAGATGAAGCCAATAATTACTAATGCCCATGCACAAATCCATTCCCAAGTGCGATCATTGTTTTTCTGATTATGGCTCGGAGAGTTTTTGGAGGCAAAGCTTTGGATGGTGATTGATTTCTCAGCGATCGCAAAGTCTTCAGGGTTAACTTTCTTGGTGGAATAGACATGAAGTTCCCGATCTTGCCAAGCCTCGATCGCTAAATTCCAAAGATGCTCTTCATCCCAATAGTCCCATGTAGTTCGAGATTCACTGCCATCTTTACCTTTATAAATTCCCTCGGTTTGGGATTCAAAATAATAGAGTCTGCCTAAAGCTCTTAACTTGAAATAAGGCTCATGGCGCTCATGCATAGCATCCCAAAGTGCAAAGCGCACATCATCACCCACATGTTCCCCCGATATGCGGTTAACTCCAATTTCTTCTGACAAATACCAATTAATTTGAGTTTCAGGGTTGTCAGGGTCAACTTCTCGTAATAGATAATAACTAGACTGACCTGACTTCAGTAACCATTCCATTGTTTCATAACCATCAGCATCATCATAGGTGCTAAAGTCTTCAACTTCCCACTGTGTTCCCCCATAGGTAACGCGATCGCCTGCTCTAAGGCTAGTGAGGAAGCTAACATAGTCAGTACCAAAAGAGGATTTCATGATATTCCTGCTATTAGTTCAGGGTTTATGAGCTAATTATAATTAAAAAAGAGAGTTGCAGAGCAAAGCCCTGCAACTCTCTTTGGATTTTGTAACGCGGCTTTAGCACACCACAAAAAATAAGTAGCTAGGCATAAATAAACTGAAAACCGAAAAGATTGTTCCGCCCGCGTAGCGGGCGGAACAATCTCTGGTTTTAGGTTTTAATATGCTCATCTACTTAAGAATCCCTGACTAATTTAGAATTTAAATTTTATGGCGTGACTTTGCCGCACTACGAAAAATCAGAATCCCTGACTAATTTAGAATTTAAATTTTATGGCGTGGCAAAGCCACGCCATAAAAATGAGAAACCCTGACTACTCTAGAAAGGGAAGGTTAGGGTGTCTGGGAAAAAGCGGTTAGCTTCGATCAAGATACCAGCAGTAATGGTGAGCCATACAGCAGCTACAACAGGAGCAGAGGATAAAAAGCCGTTCAATGGAGTTCTCCTTATTAGATAGTTAGTTTTTATAATCCTCCAAAGTGTTAAAAGTTAACTAAAACACTTTGGAGCAGTTGGTAAAGCGATCGCTAGATATCAAGACTAGCGAGGCGAAACTGTAACTTCATTTTCAGGAGCTACGAGTTCACCAGTGCCAAATTCCTTAAGAGCAAGAAGTGGCCATGCAAAGCCAGTTAATGAGAACTTAACTGCAAGAGGAAGATCGATAAGGATTTCCTTTTGAGCTGCGGTTGCAACATCTTTGCGAACTGCGATCAAGTAGCTACGACCAACCCAGCCGATCCAACCTGCAATATATAGGAACATCAAGGAAGGAATGGTGAATTCGCCTGCATGGCTCCAACGACCATCGCTGATCAGGTGAGGTAGACCATCGTCACCACAAAGTAAGCCAGAGCTAGCGTATTTCGCAAAGCGATCCTTTGTTTGTGCAACTTTAGCATTGAGGTAATCTGCTTGAGCGCTACCAGCCTTGAAATTAGCTAGACGTGCAGTGTAACCATCAACTTCTGTTTGCAAGCGATCTTGGAAAGCAGAAGAAGAAGCACAAGGTGTCAAAGCTGAGAAATCTGCGTATGCAGCAGGGGTTGAGGAAAGGCTAACGCCAAACCACAGAGCAATAACTAGAATGAGAGCAAAAAGTCTTTTCATAGACTGACCTTAACTTACCTTTGTTTAAGATTAGGCAAAAATAACGAGATTTTCGTTTGGGAACTTGGTTTCAGATCGTATATCAGCGATCGCGCCTTGGTAAAGCAATCTTCACATCCTGTAAAGTAAATTATCAATTAAGATGATCTAGATGTCGCGAAGCGACATCTAGATCATCTTAATTTTGTTTAGAAATGCCAACTATTCTTGCGATCGAATCTAGCTGTGATGAAACGGCGGCGGCGGTAGTTTGCGATCGCCAAATTCTTAGTAGCGTGGTTTCGTCGCAAATTCAAACCCATACGCTCTATGGTGGCGTTGTGCCTGAGATTGCCGCACGTCAGCATGTAGAGACAATTAATCCTGCGATCGCTCAAGCATACCGCGAATCGGGTAAAACATGGTCAGAGATCGATGGAATTGCGGTGACGACAGCCCCTGGGTTAATTGGTTCATTAATGATTGGGGTAACAGCCGCCAAAACCTTGGCAATGCTCCATAAAAAGCCTTTAATCGCTGTACATCACCTTGAAGGGCATATTTGCTCAGCTTTACTTGCTGATCCAACCTTAGAGCCACCATTTTTGTGCTTATTGGTCTCTGGCGGACATAGCAGCATTATTCTTGTGAATGAGTATACTGACTATCAGGTAATGGGCAAAACTCGTGATGATGCCGCAGGGGAAGCATTTGATAAAGTGGCGCGATTGCTAGGTTTAGGCTATCCAGGGGGACCAGTTATCGACAAAATCTCTAGCTCTGGCAATCCCAAAGCATACAAATTGCCACAGGGAAGAATTCCCGATTTTCCCTATGATTCTAGTTTCAGTGGATTAAAAACGGCGGTATTGCGACTGACCCAAAAGTTAAGTTCCAATGGAGAAGAATTGCCGATCGCGGATATTGCCGCTAGTTTTCAAGAAACTGTGGCAGCAGCTCTTGCAACTCGCACGATTAAATGCGCAATCGAGCATAATTTATCGACTATTGTGGCGGTTGGTGGTGTCGCTGCCAATAGTGCCTTGCGATCGCGTTTAGTCACCATGTCCGCCGAAAATAATATTCGAGCGATTTTTCCTCCTTTAAGTTTATGTACTGACAATGCGGCGATGATTGGCTGTGCAGGCGCAATCCACCTATCGCGTGGTGAAACTTCATCAATGAGTATTGCCACGCGATCGCGCCTCAATCTCGAAGATTGCCAGAGTTTGTATATCTAGAAAAAGAGCCGCGAAGCGGCTCTTTTTCTAGATAGCTGATCGCACGATTAAGTTGTTGAGGGAATTGGAAATCTCTTCGGTGAGTTTACGAGTACATTCCTTGGCAGCGGTGCGACTAGATTGGTATTCGGGTAAACGCTCAGAGACTGATAGAGGCTCAGCTACAGAAATAATTACCTTGCGATCGCCAAAATTAGGAGTTTCTTTAAAAACCGACTCTTGATCGCGCTCGGTGACACGCTGCAACACACTCCACATTAATTTTAAAACTTCCACATAGCGACTGGGGCTAGGATGTTGACGTACATAGTCACTGGTTACACCAATAATACTTTCAGCGATTTTCATGTGCCAATTGCTGTAGTTCGCTTCGAGGGCAAGTTGATCGGCAAAGCTACGTTCTACCTGTGATAACTGGGCAATATCTTTGATGTCATTACGGAAAATCCGATCCCATCCCGCTTGTTCGAGGCGACGACAGCGATCAATTGCTGTGCCCTTAGATTTGATGCCAAAATTCATTTCTGCCACGCGCAAAATGCGATCGGCTAAGTCCTGTACGCGAGTTGCTAAATCATCGGTATCCGTGATTTTGGTATCAGGACTGGCATAGCTGCCATAAAAAGTTTTGTAATAATCGCTGACCCACTGTACTAAGTGACTGCCTAAATCATAGAGGCGTTGATAGCGCGTGTCGGGTGTAATTTCAGGTTTGGTAATACCACATTCCTTTTCAATGGTGATTATCGTTTGATCGATCGCTCCCCAAGCTTTAGCTGAATATTCGTATTGAATCCCCACAGGAATAATTAGCATTTCTTCGGTGCGACCTTCTTTGATCAAGTCTTCCGCAGACCAGAAGCCGATTTGAGCAATTCCTGGTTCTAGTTCAGCAACCGTTTCACTTTTGCCATTAGTCCCCCCTTCGGGAGCCATAGAAAGCGGCTCTTTGCCATTGATGATTTGTTGACGGATTAGGTTTAAGGCAGCGCGATCGAGTTTGCCTCGAAAAATAGAAATCCCCCCTAATGCTGGAAATAGCCAATTAATATATTCTCCCGCCCATAGAGAAATACCGCGATCATAGACAAAACTGCTATGGGGAGTCTTCGTCAACTTAATGCCCATTTCTCGCGCTTGTTCGGGCACAGCATAAGCAAGCAGATACAACATTGCGAAGGGGTCATCTGTGGTGGGATGCCGAAAAGCTAATAAATATCGCGATTTGCCATCCTGAAATTTTTTAGTGACTTCCACAAGGCGATCGATGTATCGGGTTTCAATCTGCTTAATTCCACATTGTCCCCTTAACCAAAAAGGCGTTACCATCCGTATGAGTTTCAGTAAAAGTTGGTTGGGTTTGGGCGGATAAACCTTAAGAGGTGGTTGGACGCGAGTCAGATCTACTGCCATGATTTCCATTATTTGTATAGCAATACGAATTAAAACACGCCAAGCAAGAATTCACAATTTTGAACTTAATTAAGCCAGCGCTACGCAATAGCTCAATTAAGCCCAAAATTGTATGTGGCAGTGCCACATACAATTAAAACCTAGTAAATTCGCTAGCATTGCGTAAGTCCTATAAATATTGAACTAAATAGGGATTATATGAGTCTTGTAGAGTATGGTACAATCGCGCCCAATTTCCCGACACTTAATTTTTATTTCGCTACCTTCGGCTGGCAAGCAATATGAGACTCCACACACATACACCTCTTCGTAGTTTTGCCATTGGGCTAATATCTCTAGCGAGTATTAGTACCAATATCAGCTTTAGCGCCTCGGCAAATGCCCAGTCTTTCCCTAATGATTCTGTACCAGTCACTCCGACCAACTCTGGTGCAACTCAATACCTTGTATATCTGCCGAACGTGGCAAATATTAAACAGGCAAAGATTTTAGCTCCTGATGCCTTTGTGAGCCGTTTAGATACAGGTGAGCAAGTGGTGCAATTAGGACGATTTAATAATCTAAACCTTGCTCAAAGACGAGCTGCTCAGTTTAGTCAAGCTGGACTCGCACCTCAGATTAGAACTGTCCAAAGTAAATTTGCGACTAGTCCAGCAGCAAGTACAATTCCATCAATTCCTACTTCTAATCCTATACCCAATAGTTCTGCACCCATACCTGTGGATTCCATCCCTAGGAATGACGCTTTACCTGGTGTTCCAAATTCAGGATTTCCTACTACATCAAATCCCAATACCCCTCAGCCTAATTCGATTGAGATTGTGCGATCGCCTCAGCCTCAACCAATTCCTCAGCAAAATCAACCGATACCGATTCAAACCGCTTCACAACCAATTCCCGCAGCTAGCCAACCCACAAACGATGCCTCACAACTGCGCTATTTTGTTATCGTTCCTACTGGTTCTGTTGCAGAGTTACAAAGAGTACAAACAGTTGTTCCGACTGCTCAATTGAGATCATCCTATCGAGGCACTTATATCGAAGTACAAGGTTTCCCTGATCGCGGTAGCGCTGAAACCTTAAACTTAACCATGCGTCGTCAAAACTTTGATAGTCGTGTTGTTTATTTTTAATTAAAAAAAGCAGCGCTTCGCGCTGCTTTTTTTAATAGGTGCGCCCACGCCAACTTTTCGGTTTAGTGAGGGCAGAAATCCAGATCCGAATTACGGCCAAGGGATCAGCGAGGGGGGAAAGCCAAAACCAAAAGCCTACTTCGGTATAACTGGTACGGATACCAAATACCAGTAGGCATCGAATCAATACTAAAAAGGCATTGAGCCAAAATAAAGTATTGATGAATAATGATGATGCTGGTTGCCAAATAGATAGGGCAATTAATAACGGCATAGGTAGCCCTTGAACCGCAGTGAGTAATAGACAGTCTGCAAAGGTTTGACTAGGCGTTGAGGCATCCTTGAGATCCAGCGATCGCCCCCATTCCTTCCATGTTTCCTGCATTGAGGTATACATACGCACCTGCATTAGAGCCGCCCCATCGAGAAATCCAACCTTTGCACCTTTTTGAGCAGCAGATCGAGCAAGGGTGACATCATCGCAAAATGAAGACTTGGCAAGGTCATAGCCATTAAGTTCGACAAGTTTGGCGCGTTTCGATAAAAAGCATTGACCATTTGCCATTACCCGATCTTCGGTAAATTGGTTGCGATCGCCTGTTGCCCCAAATCTATAAATCAGAGTAATTAACAGCGCAGGTTGTAGCCATTGTTCGCCTGCGGTCTTGAGAATAAATTTTGGCGACAGGGACACAATATCAAAATTCTCAGCAGTGGCTTTCTGCACAAAACTGGCGACTAGCCCCTTTTGTGGGAAGGTATCGGCATCAATACCAAGAATCCATTCACTAGTCGGATCACTATTTAAAAATCCTGTATGTAAAGCCCAAGGGCGACCAACCCATCCCTCTGGCAAAGGATCATCGGTAATCAGCTTTAAAGGAATCGGAAAATCTTTTTGCAATTTCTGCACATATTCAGGTGTGCCATCTTGCGATCGGCTATCGACAACAATGATTTCCCTAGCAACCTGATCGCGCAAGCCTTCTAAACAAGTCGGCAAACGCTCAATTTCATTAAGTGTCGGGATCACAATCGAAACATTCGGATTTTGTTTGGCTAATGCTTCGTCAGTTGCTTCGAGAGGCAATAGCGGCGGCGTGCGATCGCGGGCAGTGCTAAGTCTTTTTAGGAGAACAAGGGTCGCTGGGACTTGCAACAACAAAAGGAATATGGAGAAGCCTGTAAAGAAAAGCGGATTATTCAACTTCGATAAATTTGATAAAAATAATTAGGAATCAGAAAAACTTTACTCCTCTCCCTCATTATTGGAAGGGAGCTTAAAGTCTACCTTTTTACGTTTCAAGATATCTAAGCCCCCTAAATTCCTCAATTCTGGGGGACTTTGAAACTCTTGTCCCCCAGAATTGGGATCTAGGGGCGATAAATTGTTGACTTAGTTAGGTTTTATAACTTGTGTTTACCTTAGTCGAAAGGGAGGGAGGATGAAAGCGAGATTAGTCTTCTAGCAAACTTCTCAGCATCCATGCAGTTTTTTCATGGACTTGCAAGCGTTGAGTTAATAGATCGGCAGTCGGTTCATCATTAGCTTTTTCAGCGATCGGGAAAATAGAACGCGCAGTTCTGACTACTGCCTCTTGCCCTTCTACGAGCAGCTTGATCATTTCCGTTGCCTTGGGTACTCCCTCAGTTTCAGGAATTGAGGTGAGCTTGGCATAGGCGGAATATGTACCAGGCGCAGGAATTCCGAGAGAGCGAATCCGTTCGGCAATCAGGTCAACAGCGAGGGCAAGTTCGGTATATTGCGCTTCAAACATGAGGTGCAAGGTATTGAACATTGGGCCCGTAACGTTCCAGTGGAAGTTATGGGTTTTCAGGTAAAGGGTATAGGTATCAGCAAGTAAGCGCGAAAGTCCCTCCGCGATCGCTGTCCGATCATCTTCAGAAATACCAATATTAATTGTGCTAGATAGCTCTTTATCGGCAGTTTTTTCTTTGTTCTTGCCCATGTTGATATATTTCTCTTGATACTGATTGCATTATAGCTATTCCCAAAATCGCAAAAAAGCACCCATTGGGTGCTTATCTAGGCATTATGATGGGCGACTCTTAGCGTCGCTCATCATAATTAATACTCAATAGTCATACTTTCGTAGGTTACGCCGCGAGTTTTTTGAATGCGCTCGGTGGGTTTAGCTTTAATTTTATTTACAAATTGAGCTTCAGACATTTCAGCACTCACCGCATTATTCTCGACATCAAGATCCAGTTGTGCGAGGTTGCGATCTAATTCAGCAAGGCGATCGATTATCTGTTGCTGGCGATCGCAGACTCTGACTAGCTCCTCCCGCAAACGCTCTTTTTCATTAGCAAGTTGGTGCATCTGGATGTATATAGCTGAAGGTGTCTTTCGCAGAGGCATAGAACGCAACTTAGGCTGGATCGGTCTGCGGGATGCACGGGAAATAGGCATAGGTTTAACCCTGATAGAAGCTTATTGGGGGCTGTGGCTAGCAAAAAAGCTGACCAAGCTATTTAGGATTAGGCTCAAAGAATACTTTATATAAAATAAATCCGACTAGCGCCAGAATGCCGATAGAAATTGCGGCTGTAACTAGTTTAAACACAAAATTCAGAATTGTAAATGCGACTAGTCCGATTACAACAATTGCGGCAATTTTGGTTGCCCCAGTCAAGCTATTTACCCAATCAATGAGGCTACTTAAACTAGTTTTCGCGGCATCCACACCTTGGCTAACTGCCACAAATTCTGGCTCAGCCCGCTTATCAGGTTCGTGGGTTTGCTTATTTGCTTGTTGCTTGCCCATCACTTCGCGCTCTAGCTCACGAAAGCGCTCTTCTAGGTTATCGGTTTGACTCATAGCAGCAAAGAATAAAAAACTATGGCTTATTCTACTGCAAACCAATAAAAGGCGACGCTTAGCGCTGCCTTTTATTCTTCAGTACAGATGCTCTAAGTGCGTGGGATATAATTTTAGCTAGTTCATCATCTTTGTAAGAGTTGTATATGCTAGACAAACGCGACTACACGCTGATTATCGATAAAAGCGGCAGTATGTCTAATATCGATAGAGGTACAAACAAAAGTCGATGGGAAATTGTTAAGGAATCTACGCTTGCCCTTGCTCGTAAATGTGATCAACTAGATCCCGATGGGATTACGTTGTATTTGTTTTCGGGAAAATTTAAACGCTTTGATAATGTCTCTGCGGCTAAGGTTGAGCAAATCTTCCAAGAGAATGACCCAATGGGTGGGACAAATTTAACCGCAGTTTTGCAGGATGCGATTAATAACTTCTTTCAGCGCAAAAAGGGTGGGCAAATCAAAACAGGAGAAACCATTTTAGTAATTACTGATGGTGAGCCTGACGATCGCCGTTCCGTGTTTGAAGTAATTATCGAAGCGACGCGCCGCCTAAATACTGATGCTGAACTAGCTCTTTCCTTTATTCAAGTTGGAACTGATGCAAGTGCAACCGACTTTCTGAAAGCTCTAGACGATAAATTGCAAAGCATTGGTGCAAACTTCGATATTGTCGATACGATTACGCTGGCTGATATGGAAGATATGACCCTTGCGGAAGTTTTGTTAAGTGCAATTAATGATTGAGGAAATAAATGGAATCTCTTGAGTCCATTCTCACGGATCTTCAGAATAAATATACAGATCCTGACGTGGATAAAAAAACTAAGCCTGAGCTTAAATCTGAGCGATCGCAACAAGATTTACCTAGCTTAGATATTGAAGTCCAACCAGCGATCGCTACTAGTCCTAGTTCTCTAGATCGCCTATTAGAGGATTTACGCAATGGTGTTACTAAGGCTGTAGAACCAGAAATCAATGTCCAGTCAATGCCATCTAGCAGTAGTACCGTTCATCATGATTTGCAGCAGGTAGAGGAGCACCAAAAAGCGAAAGACCGTCAAATTTATGAGCAAAAGGCAAGAGAATGGTTAAAAAATCTCGATCCTCTCTCTGGCGAAGGGTTGTGGTTTGAGGAATTTGCGAAGAACTATCCATCCAAGCTAGAGGCGGCGATCGCCTTAATGGAATCTAAGTAAGCTGAGAATAGTGATTTCGCAACTAATCTCAGCTTTTTTATTAATTTATTTAGACATTGAATCAATCGTATGCAAATCTATCGCTTGCCTGTTTTAAGTGACAATTACGTTTTTGTTTTACATGATCCTGTTAGCAATACTGCCGCAGTCGTTGATCCTGCTGTTGCTGAGCCAGTCCTAGCCAAATTAGAAGAATTAGATGCAACTTTGGTAGCGATTTTTAATACACACCATCATGGTGATCATGTAGGTGGTAACTCGACATTAATCAAAAAATTTCCTAATGCAGTGGTCTACGGTGGCGAAAAAGATCGCGATCGCATTCCCCATCAGCGAGTATTTCTCAAAGGCGGCGATCGCGTAACTTTTGGAAATCGCGAAGCAGAGGTATTTTTTGTCCCCGGACATACCTATGCCCATATTGCCTATTACTTCCCCGCAGTGGGTGATGAAGGTGGAGAACTCTTCTGTGGTGATACTGTGTTTGCTGGTGGCTGTGGCAGATTGTTTGAAGGCACTCCTGCCCAAATGCTTGCCTCCATTGAGCAACTGCGGCAACTACCCGATGATACTCGCGTTTGGTGCGCCCATGAATATACCTTAGGCAATCTCAAATTTGCGCTAACTGTTGATAGTGAAAATTCTGATTTACAGGAACGGATGGTTACGGCTAGTGCAATGCGTCAAAGAGGAGAGGCGACTGTACCTAGTACCATTGGTTTAGAAAAGCGGACTAATCCATTTTTAAGATGGGATGTCCCCGCAATTCAGCGATCGGCAGGTATAGATATTCCCGATCGCGTATTTGCTAGAATTCGCGGGCAAAAAGATAATTTTGCGGGGTAGAGAATAAAAAAGCTCCTCTACGAGGAGCCTTTTCGATTTTAATTACTGGGGTGCAAGGATTCGAACCTCGGAATGGCTGGACCAAAACCAGCTGCCTTACCGCTTGGCGACACCCCAATCTGCGAGCGCGTTTTTCAAATCTCTTTGATTGCGCGGTAATTACTATAGCAAAGGGTGGCAGTATTTTGTCAACCTATTTGCCAAAAAAGTTTAAAAAATTTTTGATTCAATCTGCGTAATGTCAACAGGCACTTATAGCGTTTTTTGTTTTCCGTCATCGGCGGGAAACAAAACTATGTAAAAGCATTGCTAGCGATTTACTTGGCTAGTTATCTAACAATACCGAATCCTTGGACAAAGCTATTTGTAGCTTACAGAATCCCTCAATATGGCTGGATACCTCTTGGAGTTGATGCTCTGCCCATGCCTGCCCATTACTCAATGGAGTATCAAAGCCATTGGAAAAGACATGGACAAGAGGATCGCCAGCATCTGGTAAAACTAGTACCCAATCGCGATCGCTATAAAAAATCTTCACACCATCGATCAGTTCCATTCTTTCGCGTCCATAGGACTCAACTAAATGGCGCATGAGTGTACCTTTGATGCTCCAAGGACAGCGCACTGTCTGTCGGCGGAAATGACAACGAGGGAGATGGGTGCGTACCTGCGATAGCGATCGCTTTTGAAGCGTGATCCATTCCATAATTTTGGCAATGCTAAACATCGCATCAAAGCCAGGGTGCAACTGCGGGAAAATAAAGCCCATGTCAGCAGCACCGCCGAGTACGACCCCCTCGGTACTATGGCAAGTTGCCATCAAAGCCGTAGGATTTGCCTTGGTGCGAATCACTTTGCCCCCATGTTTCTCAGCAATTAGCTCTACCATCCCTGACGCTGAAACTGGCACAACTACTGTCCCTCCATTTTTAGACATGAGTGCCATTTCTACCATCAGCCCTGTCAACAACTCATCGCGAATCGGTTTACCCAATTCATCGATCAAAATAAATTTTTCACCATTAGCAAACACCTGTACACCAAAGTTGGCTCTAACGGCTTTTACCACATCGGTTAACTGCGTCAACATTTTTTCGCGATCGACTGGTGCAGGAGCAATCTCATTGAGGCTAGCGTTTAACACCACCACATCAGTGCTAAATTTGCCGAGAATTCTTGGCAAGACTGCACCTGAAACTGCATAGACATAATCGATGACGATCTTCTTGCAATCACTATAGCGAATTGCCTCGACATCAAGGTTTTTCGCAAAACCGCTATTGTAATAGTCCAAAACACGGGTAGGGTAGCTGATCTCGCCAATTTCCTCAATACGGGAACGGCGAAAATCCTCTTTAAAGAATGTCCCTTCAATCTTTTTTTCCCCAGCTTTGTTGATATTGATGCCATTGGCATCGAGAAACTCGATCATCACACAATCATTGCGATCGGGATGGACGCGCACATGGATACCACCGACTACACCCAGACTAGGAGCAATAAATCGTGAGATCGGAATTGCTGTCGCTTCTAAGTTCTCGACGTTGATCCCCACCGACATTAATCCCGAAATTAGCGATCGCGTTAGCATTCGGCAAATCGTGCGCTGATCCCGTGAAACCATCACATGGGAATTGGGACGAAGAGTTGCGCCATAGGCAGCTCCTAGTTTTACGGCAAATTCGGGCGTAATATCGACATTGGCTAAGCCCGATACGCTATGTTGCCCAAATAAATTGCGCGAAGCCATTGCGCCCCAGATCAGATTAGTGGTCAGGGTTGCGCCTGCCTCCACATGCTTACTGGGCCAAATCCGCACATTTGGGAAAACCCTCGCCTCTTCACCAATGACTGAATTTGAGCCAACGACTGCTCCCTCCATCACATGCACACGGCGACTGATGCGGGCATTGCGGGAAATGGTGCAAGCCCAGAGATGACATTCCTCGCTGATCATGGCGCTATTGCCAATAATCGGGCGTTGCAAATCGCAATCAGACCCAATGGTGACGCGATCGCCGATGACTGTACCTGCGGAAATCTTGGTGCGATCGCCGATCGAGCAATTGCTGCCAATTAGGACAGGCGGCTCAATCTGCACAGTTGGCGAAATCACCGTATGTTTACCAATCCAAAGCCCCGTGCGTAGTTGTACATAGTCTAAGTCCAGATGGACACGCCCCCTAATCGCATCGTATTGAGCCTGTCGATAAGCCTCTAGGGAACCAATATCACACCAGTACCCATTGGCAATATAGCCAAACATTGGCACACCCTTAGCCAGTAACATCGGAAAGAGATCATTAGAAAAATCACTTGGCTCATTTGCAGGTAAAAAACTCAGGACTTCAGGTTCGAGAATGTAAATACCTGTATTGACCGTATCGGAAAAAATTTCGCTGGTAGAAGGCTTTTCTAAAAAACGTTGAATGTGATCATCTTCATCGGTAATGACTACACCAAAGGCAAGGGGATCACTTACCCGTCGCAGGATCAATGTCGCTTGTGATTTTTTTGCCCGATGGAATTTGATCGCTGCGGTCAAATCGAAATCAGTAATGCTATCGCCACTGATCACAATAAAGGTGCTGTCTAATAGACTTTCCACATTTTTGACACAGCCTGCGGTTCCCAAGGGTTGATCTTCTTCAACCACATACATCATATTTACGCCAAAGTCTGAGCCATCACCAAAATGTTCGCGAATGACATCTGGCAAGTAATGTAAGGTGGCAATTACTTCATGGATGCCGTGACGCTTCAATAAATTGAGAATATGCTCAGTAATGGGACGATTTAGCACCGATACCATCGGTTTTGGTAAATCGCAAGTAAGAGGACGTAACCGCGTTCCCGATCCGCCTGCCATTAATACCGCTCGCATAGATCCTCCGAACGACAATACGTAATAGGATTAGGCTCTAGTATCGTTTAAATTTGCGATAAAGCAATGAAAATAAACCTTAATCCTAATATCAATCCACAAACCCAAATTATTGTGGCGCTAGATTTTCCTTCGGCGCGTGAAGCTATAGATTTATGCGATCGCCTACCTCAAGTAGGGTTCTGGAAAGTAGGACTAGAGCTGTTTATAGCCGATGGTAGCGCGGTTTTACGCGAACTAAAAGCACGCAATAAAAAGATTTTTCTCGATTTAAAGCTTCACGATATCCCCAATACTGTCGCCTCAGCTACTCGCGTTGCCACAAAATATGGTGCTGATTTCCTCACAATTCATGCTTCTGGGGGGAAAGCGATGATGCAAGCGGCACAAACTGAAGTAGCGGGATCATCAACACAACTCTTGGCTGTGTCTCTCTTAACTAGTATTTCCGCCGAGGCTCTAAAGTCGGATTTACAAGTTCCCCTCGAAGTCCCTGACTACGTTTCTAAATTAGTGTTACTAGCCAAAGCCAGCGGTCTTAGCGGTGCAGTATGTTCACCCCATGAGGTTGCCAAGTTGCGATCGCTCCTAAAGTCAACGGGTGTTGATGAATTCTGTTTTGTGACTCCGGGGGTACGTCCCGCAGGCTCAGCATCTGGCGATCAAAGCCGAGTAATGACACCCAAAGAAGCGATCGCCGCAGGGGCAAATTATTTAGTAATTGGTAGACCCATTAATGCTGCATCTGATCCCGTTGCAGCTTGGGAACAAATCTGTCTAGATTTCGTCTAGAAAACACATAAGTATAAATACGGCATATTGCGCTGTATTAAAAACTAGAAGAATTTTTGAAAGCGGCGAATCCGTACTTTCAAAAATTTCTCTATCCCCTTTAATCTTCAGTAGGAGGTTTCATTTTACCTACGGCAAAATGAAACCTCCTATGGTTATCAAATGATTAGTGTTGGGGAATATTAAGAAAAGGTCAAGCTAATTTCTTAGGGATATGTCTCTTGACTACATATCTCACAAAAAATTCAAGTCAGAACAAGCTAAATAAATCATGAAAAGGCTAAATGCATTAATTCTTGCGACTTGTGTACTAGTTGGTTCCGCTTTTGCTTGGAAAGCAGTACCAGCGATCGCTGAATCTTGGAGTAAGGCAGATACTAAGGGGAATGTTAAGTCTGAAGGGGATATTGCACCAGAAAAGTTAGTCCAAAAGTTAAACTTGTCGGCGGATCAAAAGAGAAAGATTGCAAGAATTTTTGCGGAAACTAATCCTAAAATCTTCCAAATTCTCAATCTTGATCAACGCAAAAAACTAGAGGCAGGCATCAAGTCCAAGCAAAGCGTGGGAAATATTATTAGTTCTCTCAATCTGTCAGTTGACCAACAAAAAAAGATTGGGGCGATCGTAGTTGAGCGCCGAAAGCAGATTCTTTCAGTTTTAACTCCTGAGCAAAAGAAAAAATTGGAAACTTTGACTACAAGTAAGTAATTAGCTGGGCGCAATTATAGCGCTTTTAAACTAAAGGGTTATGTCCTCAACAAAGGTGGGGACATAACCCTTTAGTTTACTAAAACCCATATTTCTATACCGCTCGCTTAGCGAGTGGTATAGAAATATGGGTTTTGTTTATATAGCTACCGCCAAGTGTATCAGGACACAAGACCTAAGAAGAGAAAGGCGGCGCGAAGCGCCGCCTTTCTCTTCTTAGGTTTTGATTTTGTCCTAACATAAGTGACGCTAGCTATAACTATGCCTAGCAATTACCTCAATTAATTCTGATGTAAGCATCAGGACAAATATAGTCTTCATCTTGTTTTTTGGGGAATGGTGGGATTACTTTCATAGGAATATTACTTTCACAGAGAAGAGGTTTAGTTGCACTTTGACGGCTATCATTAGTCGCATAGACAATTCCCGTATAAGCTTTTAGTCCATCCTTAATTGGAACAGCACTATTTTGTACTAACAAGCCTGAACCTGTATCCAATAAAGTAATTTTGTAATTATAGAATTCCGAGTTAAGTTGTAATCCTGTGGCTAATAGATTAATATCCGTTGAGAATTGCCCATTCTCTTGAAAGATTTGCTGCTGCGATCGCATGATGGCACGAATATAAGACTTACTCTCAGCTTCGCGAATCAGTGATGATGAAGCAGCTAAATCTGGTGATCGCAGTGTTTTGATATCACTAGCAATACTTGTATTATCTGAAACTTTAGTTAACTGTTGGGGTTGAGCATCTAAAGTAGTGGGACGAGGTTGATCAGGAACTGTATTCGCAATTTTTAGCTGTCCATCATTACCGATTTCATAGATCGTTTGCGTAGTGAGATCGCCAAAAGTGAGATCGAGTTGTTGAGGATTGGTACTAGGGTTGACTTTAAACTTACCTGCGATCGCAGTCTTTCCTGATGCCAAATCATTGCTCAAAATATAGACATTTCCCTCAATTCCATTTTGAGAATCAAAAATCGCCATCCCATTCTTGACTCCATCTTGATTTTTAAATTCCCAAGTTCCTGCTAGTTTTTGACTGTTTGCACCTTTATGCCGATCACCTGTATTACAAGCAACTAATAAACTAAGCGTGAGGCAAGGTATGGAGATCGCCTGAAAGAGAGCGGTAACAACAGTACTTTTTTTGACAACTTTACTTCTCATATTTAGGTTGATATTTGCCAGATATATATTACTTCCTTGCCAGTAAACAATAGATTTTGGAGGGCTTTACCATGCTCTGCTAATTATTCACTAGCAAGAGATTATGTGGAATTTTTGCGATAAATTGTCTTATGGTGTATCCATGATAGGCTCTTACCTAAAGATAAAAGTTACAGACTCTCCATTTTGATTGTAGTCAGTTTCATCTTCAGGGTTTAAATCAATGACATGGCGTTTTCTCGTTTTGTTAGTGACAACTTTTGTAATTTCTAGCTTTGCGGGTGTGGTAGGTTCTGAGCCAATTGCCCAATCCTCAATACTATCAATAGAATCAAAATTGCAGAACATTGAAAGTTTAATCATCCAAGGTACGCAGCAACTTGATAATTATTTCTTGGATGAAGCGAAGGTATCGGCAGAGAAGGCGCTGACCTTGTCTCGCGATCGCAAAGATCGCTTGAGTGAAGGTAAGGCTTTGGTGTTACTTGGTAATGTTGCTTACAAGCTCTATGACAGTAACGATCGCGCGGCGGAGTTGGCAAATCAGGGGCTAGAGATCGCAAGGGAGGTCAAGGATGCGGCGTTAGAGGCGAGGGCGCTACTATTACTGTCTGACACCATGACATCGGATGATAATGATAAAAAGCAGGAGCAAACTCAACGGGCTTTGGAATTGGCGAGACAAGTGAAGGATCGCCGACTCGAAGCAGAAGTTTTAATTGAATTGAGCGATCTTGCTAATAATCGCAAAGAGTACGGAAAAGTTAGCGATCTAGTGCAACAAGCATTGACAGTAGCAAAAATTGCTGGCGAGCGCAGCATGGAATTTAGAGCAGTTGCGCGTTTGGGCAATTTGCAAAAACTCGACAAAGAATACGATCGCGCATTGGAATTTTACAATCAAGCTTTGGAGATTGCCCGTAGTTATGGTAATCATTATGATGAATCCGTTCTTCTTTCTTACAATTTTGCCAATCTGTATGGAGAGTTAAAAAACATTTCTAAACAGGTGGAATACAAACAAAAGGCTTTGCAGACAGTCCAACGGGCAAAAAATCCTAGATTGGAAGCATTGTATTTAGTTCAATTAGGAGTAATCTATTATGATGACCTCAAGGATTACGACAAGGCTTTGGGATATTGGCAGAAGGCGATCGCTGTAGCAAAAGATGCTAAGGCTGTTAGTTTTCACGCTAATGCTTTGAAGAATATTGGTATTTATTATCTGTTTCAGAAGAAAGATTATAATCAGGCGATCTCTGTTTTTCAAGAAGGTTTAGAAGTTGCTAAAGCTGATAGCAATCAATTTTGGGAGTCCGAACTTTTAAGTAGAATTGGTCAAACTTACAAACTACTTGGTAATCAGGTGCAGTCACTGTATTTTTATCAAAAATCTGCAAAGCTTGATTACATTAGAGATAAACGCAATTGTGATTCCGATGATACTACTGCTCTAGGCATAGCCTATGGCAAATTAGAAGACAACCAAAAAAAGATAGAAACCTCACAACAAGCGATCGCGATTGAGCAAAAATCACAAAATCTCTCTTGTGAACTCAAAATCATCATCACTTTAGCAGACGATTATCTTAATTCAGGTCAAACGAAATTGGCACTTGATACCTACCAACGGGGATTATCTATTGCAAGAGCCTTGAAAGCTCGCAAGAAAGAAAGCGAATTGCTCCGCTCCATTGGCTACTCTTACTTGATTAATCTCAAAGATTATGAACAGTCTCAAAGCTATTATCAAAAGGCTTTATCAATAACACAAGAGATTCAAGATCGTGAGTCTACTTCGTTTGTTCTATTTCGCCTAGCTAGTATTGACAAGGCTCAGAAGCGATATCCAAGTGCTATTGATAAGTATGAGCAAGCTCTGAAACTAACTCGTGAATTGAGAAACTTCTCTCGCGAGGTTGAGATTTTGCAAGCCATGAGCGAAATCTATACTGAGACCAATGCTTCGCAACAAGCCGAATCACTGCTAGATAGGTTGATCGCCATTGCCAAGAAATCACGCGATCCCAGTCTTTTAAGCGATCAAGCAAATGAAAAAATCCTTAATAATGAAGCTAAAAATGCCCTCAAGTTATTGCAAAGTGCGATCGCGATCGCCCGTGAAACTGGTGACAAATTTGAAGAAAGCAGAGGGTTACTTGCTTTAGGTAACTTCCATTTTTCAAGAAGTGAATATCAGCAATCATTGGAAGTATTAAGGCAAAGTTTATTGGTTGCGAAACAGATTAAGAATCGGTTCTTAGAAGCTGGCAATATGTTTCTTATCGGCACAGACTATGGCATGCTAGGAGAAAATAAGCAAGCGATTGAATATCTCAATAATGCACTTAATTTATATCGTGAAGGAAAAGATCGTTCCCTTGAGGGACAGGCTCTAGCTATGCTTAGTATGTCCTATACATCTAACAATCAACCTCGCAAAGGATTAGAACTAGCGCAACAGTCTCTGAAAATTGCTCAAGAGACAAAAAATGCCTTGTTCCAGACGAGTTCAATCTTAGCTCTAGCTCTTGCTCATAAGAGCCTAAACGATTTACGTCAAGCATATGAATTAGCTCAACAGGCTTTTGCATTTGCCCAAGAGTACAAAAATCCTTTCGTGCAAATGCAAGCTATTGCAATGCAAGCAGGGATTTTCAGTACCCTAGGTGACAATCGCAAAGCTCTTGGCTATTCAACGCAAGGATTAGCGATCGCTCGACAAATGCAAAATACCGATCTAGAAGCTAGTTCGCTATCAGATATTGCTAATCTTTACCGTTCTCTTAACGATCCAGCAAAAGCTTTAGAATATGCCGAAAAAGCGCTTTCTTTAGCAAAAAATAGTCAAAATCCTAAAGATAAAATATCTGCGCGTAGAAGACTAGCAGGGATTTATTCTTCTCAGAAGCGCTACGATCAGGCGATCGCATTGATAAATGAGGCTCAAGCGATCGCTGATAAACTCGAAAACACAGAGAGCAATCGTCTGATTAAGCGGCGTTCGTTAACTTTATTGGCTTATATCAATCGCAAACTTGGTAAACTCGAAGAAGCAAAAGCCTATTTAGAAGAAGACTTGGCAATTCCTCAACCCGCTGATCAAGAACCAGATCCTGAGTGGGGAATTGGTACAAAGCGTGAACTAGCAAGAGTTTACCGCGATCTCAAACAACCTAACAAAGCTGCACCTCTTTATCAGGAAGTCATTGCTAATACTGAATCCAAACGTAAAAATATTCGTGCCCTCTCCGCCGATCTCCAAAAATCATTTGTCCAAGACACCATCGATCTAGATAACACTCGTCGTGAAGATCTTTATCGTGAATATGCCTCAGTGCTTTTATCCATCGATCGCATTGCCGAAGCCCAACAGGTACTCGATCTTCTCAAAGTTCAGGAACTTGCTAAATTCGTACAAACCTCACGGAGCGTTGTTGATGGCTTTGCGCCCAGTTCGACGGTAAGTCCCGTGCAAGGCGATCGACAACATTATGAGGAACTTCTAGCAACCGCAGTCACTGATAGCAAAGAGTTGGAAGAATTGCGAAAGACTCCTCCAGATCAGCGCAACGCCAAGCAAAAGCAACGCTTAGAAGAATTAGCAAAACGGGAAAAGGAACTTAATACCTATTTCAATCAATTTGTTGATTCCCCAGAAGTGACAGCCACTGTTGAGAAATTGAACCGTGTCTCTAATGTACGTAATGTCAATCTTGAGAGCATCAAACAAGTTAGAAACACTCTAAAAAAGATACCTAATTCTGTCCTGTTATATCCATTCATCCTTGAAGACCGCATCGAACTGATCCTAACTACCGCCGATGCACCACCGATCCGCCGCACCGTCAAAGTGACTCGAAGTGATTTGAGCAAAAAAATATTGCAGTTTCTAGGTGATGTCCGCGATCCAAGCTCCGAAGATGTGAAGAAATCGTCACAGGAACTATACAACATTCTCATTCGCCCAATTGAATCAGATCTCAATCAAGCAGGTACAAAAACAATTATCTATGCTCCCGACGGACTATTGCGCTATGTCCCTATCTCGGCACTCTATGATGGAAAACAATGGTTAGTCGAGCGCTATGCCACTAACATCATTACTGCCAATAATCTCAGCAATCTCGATCCCAAAGTCAGTAGAAACTTTCGGGTGTTGGCTGGAGCATTTCCCGAACAAGATGTGAGTCTTAAAGTTGACAGTAGGACTTATTCCTTTACTGGCTTAAAATCTGCCATCCTTGAAGTAAATCAAATTGCCAAAAATTTTCCCAATACTACGAAATTATTGGGAGCATCATTTAAGCGTACAGACACGGAAAAAGAGTTGAGCGAAAATAACTTTGGGATCGTGCATCTAGCAACCCATGGGAATTTCATCCCAGATGCGCCCCAAAATTCTTTTATCGTATTTGGTGATGGAGAATCAATTAAACTCAAGGACATCCGCAATTGGACTTTAAAAAATGTCGATCTAGTAGTGTTAAGTGCCTGTGATACTGCTAAGGGCAGTATTACTGAAAACAGTGAAGGTGTAGAAGTTGTCGGTTTAGGATTTTATCTAACTGAAAGTGGTGCTAAAGCTGCGATCGCTACTTTATGGAAAATCGATGATGTGGGAACTGAAGCTTTAATGTCGAGGTTTTATGCCACACTTTCTCAAGCAGATTTACCCTCTGTAGAGGTACTGCGCCAAACCCAAATTGACATGATTCGCTCCCAAAATAGTAGTCGCAATTATTCCCACCCGTACTACTGGGCAGCATTTATTCTGATTGGCAATGGATTCTAATTCATGCCAACGAAAAAGATGCAAATACGTCGATCATGTTCTAACTGCCCAAAGCCGACTTTTTAACTACAGTGCTTCCATTTTGATCTACACCCTTGGATGAGGATTATGGAATCATGCAGTAGTTTTTTTCGGTAGTCCTAAAAAGGAAAGGATGAACATAGAGGGAGAGAATCATTATAGTGATGGATAAAATTCCAAATATATCAAAAAAAGAGTTAGCTAGTACAAACCAAAACCAGAAGATGAATGGTTTTACCTAACATCTTTATTAATTCAAGTCCTGCAATTACAATTAGCGCATCATGTTTTAGTTCAGAAATATCAGTAACAAGACTGACATCAACATAAATAGCTTTGATATCTTCTAACTCATTCAAAGATTTTTCAGTTAATAGTAATTGCGTTGTCTTCCCAGATCCAATACCACCAAATAGCAAATGTACTGAAGAAGGACAAAGCGCAACTCTGCCAGTAATTTCTTCAATAGGATTATTTGGCAGATTGACATAAAATCACCGTTCGACAGCGCGTTGAGGATTAGAAGTACCTTCAAAAGCTGACATCAGCCTGCGGAAAAATTTCAGGTGATCGGACGTAACATTTTTAATGAAAGGTTAGTGTTTATATATATTAAAGGATTTATTGCGTGCGTAGGGGCAAAGCATTTGCGCCACAATTTTTAAACTCACCACAGCAACCTCGATCTGCAAATGCTCTGCCCTCTCCTCTATACTTTCACAGAAAAATTGTCCCTGCGTTGTGAGTTTTGGGCTTAGCATTCCCAAATCAAGATGATCTGAGAACTTTATAGATTGTTATGGAAATGCTAAGCCCCCTTCAGCATATACATCTTAATTCTGTGAACGTAACTAGCTTTTCTTCACCAAGACCAACTCCTCAGCCGTAAAGCCTTCAAAGGCGGCTTGCTGACTGGCTAATAGCTCGACCGTGGCATCAGCGATATCATTATTTGCCGCAGCCCGATCGCGTAAACGTTGCTGCAAAACCTGCACAGGCGCATTGCAGTAAATGATTTCTACAGGGATGTTTTGAGATTGGGCAGCAGCGATCGCTTGACTACGTAAACTAATGCGATCGTATTTAGCATCGAGAATCACCGTAAAGCCTTTGCTAGCTAACAATGCACCTAACTCTGCTAACCTGCCATAGGTTTTCGCAGTCATTTCTGGAGTGTAAATATCATCACTACCACGCTCCATTAAACCAATTCCTGCAATTTGCTTACGAATGGCATCCGATCGCAAATAAATAGCATCTTGCTCAGAGGCGATCGCTCTAGCGGTTGTGCTTTTGCCAGAACCAGACACACCCGACATGATGATCACATTGCCCTGTTTGGGTTGCGTATATTCCCAAGCAAGTTTGTAATATGCCGCAGCTTCCGTTTGGGCATTCGCCTTTACATCCGCAGGAATATTCGGATCATCAAGAAGGAAGGATGTCACTTTGGCGCGAATATAGGCTCGCATACTGCAATGCAGAGGTAGCAGCACAGCTCCTTCATAATCACCCGTTCGTTCCAAATAGGTATTCAGGAAAATATTGGCGAGATCCCTTCTGCCGCGAAATTGCAAATCCATTAATAGAAAAGCGGCATCGTAGAGTACGTCACTATTACGGAATGGCTCATTAAACTCGATACAATCAAAAATCTGGATTTTGTCCTGATAGAGACAGATATTTTTTAAATGGACATCCCCATGACATTCGCGCACTTTGCCCTTAGCAATGCGATCGCTAAATAAAGCAGCATTCTCAGCAAAGAATTTTTCAGTGTAGGCGCGGGTTTGAGTTAGTTGCTCCTCAGTTTGAGCAAGACCAACATATTTCTCCGTAGAAGCATAGTTATCATTTGCTACAGCTCTCACTGCCTCGGCTGTCCCAAAAGTATTGATATGTTCATTAGTCAACGCCTGTTGATGAAATGCTGCTAGCTGTTCACCAATTTGTTTTACATGATCAGCCGTCAAACGCCCCGATGCAAACATCTCAATCAATAAATCCTCTTGTGAGAACTCTGGCATGGCGATCGCATATTCCACAGGTGTTCCCTTACCAGTTTGGTCAAAGCAATATTTGCCATCGGTTTCGACAATCGGTAGAACAGAGAGATATAGCTCAGGCGCAAGCCGACGATTGAGCCTCAGTTCTTCCTCACAGAAATATTTGCGCTTTTCTAAGGTAGAAAAATCTAAGAACCCAAAATTCATTGGCTTCTTGACCTTATAGGCATAGCTGCCTGTAAGTAATACAAAGGAAATATGGGTTTGCAAAAGTTGGATTGGCTCGGTGACAGGATGATCGTAAAACTCAGGCGAGAGCATCTGCCCGATGACTGGCGGTAAAGACATAGATAAATTGCGAATGGGTGTGTAAATAATATAAGGCTTGCTTGGCAAGCCTTATTTAATATGCGGCGCTTTGCTCTCAAAACCAAATCAAAAAAACATTGAAAACTTTGCTTTACCAAGTTTTCAATGTTTTTCTTGTGGTTCGTTTAGTCGGAAATTGCTGTAGGTTAAGACTAGCTAGGCTTTTTATAGCGTGTTAGCCAAGTAAAGAATAGAATTGGCAGTGAAACCGCAACTAATGACTCTGCCCAGAAAAATGATAGAAAATCGCTTAAACCACCAAGGGGAGGGACATTAGGCTGAAGGTTTCGTACCGCAGGCAAGGCAAATAACATACCTGCTATGAGGGTAAACATCCCAAATTCAATGGGGCGCGGCTGCCAAACCACTACCATCGTCATGATAAAGACTACTAAACCAATCAACCACATGGCAAACATTAAAAAGATGGAGAAAGACTTAGTGATAACTGATCGCGATACATTGACACGCAAACCAATATAGCTATCTGAAGATTCAAATTCAGTTTTAGGAATATAGTCAACATCAACGTTATAGCCTGCGATCGCGCCATAGAAATGTAGTGCCATCGGAACCTCTTCTTTCTCATCCTTGGGATTAGAGAAGAACACATAGAAATCAGAACTATGTTCGTCAAAAGGATAATCGCTCACCTTACCCTTGGCTATGGATATTGAGCCCGTTACTGGGTCAGGGATCCGATTTTTCTCTAATGTGACTTCTGCCTTTCCAGATTCAATCCCTGTAAAAAATTTCAAATCTTTGCTAAGTCGTCCTTCCTTAGCAGCATATGTACCTTCGGGTATGGAAGCAAAACGAAGATTTAGCTCACCTTTGATCGGATCAACTCCTAATAAAGTGACACCAACTTCCATCCGATTTGGTTCTTTATCATCACCAAAGAGCAAATTTGCTGATTTCTGGGTGCGATCGCTTTGATAGAAATATAGCGCCCCCGAAAATGCACCAATAAATAGCGCTAAACAGATCAGGATAATGACAATACGCTTCGTGAGAAGCTTGCGAGTAGTATCTGCCATATTATTTCATTTAGATATCGTGAATGATTGGCTTAGTAAATCACTATCAGACTACCCCACTTTGCGCTCAGTAACTAACGTCAGATTTTCCCATCCACCCTGCTGGTTATAAGCTCGAACCATCCGTTGGTGCAGGTTTGGGTCGAATAGCCAAGATATAGATAAGCGAAATGGCTGACGCGGAATGATTGTTTCAGGACAGGTTAGGGAAGAACCATCAGGTAAAAATATTGTCTGGATAGACATAGAGTTTTGCTCAAATCTTAAAATCTGTGTATTGTGAGGATCGATGTGAGCAATCGAAGTAATTGTCTTTGTACCTGATATTGTGGGCATTTGCAAAGACATGATAACTCGATCGCCATCACGTTGCCATTCCGTTACCGTTGGTGTTACTTCTGGAGACAACCAGTCGGGCGAAAGAGTAATGGCTTCACCTTCCCACTTGCCTAGTAACGCATCAAGAGTTAAAGGGGGATGTTCGGGGGTGTTGCTATGAGGCAGATGTTCGCGAATCAGTGTAAACTGTTGTAGTTTGCTAGTTTTGTCATACAAAGGAATTATGCGTAAACGGCGATCGCCATAGATTAAACCCAACTCTGCCCCAAATTCCGCAACTGGAGAAAACTGAATCGCGCCCTGAGAGAAAGCTCCATTTTCAAATAGAATTATGCTTTTATTTAAAGTGCGATATTCCAACACCAAGTCCTGTGGCTGCCCATCATAAAAGCGGCGCACAACTTGACGCATTGTTTGCTGATCTTCTTTCAGTTCTAAACTAGTTTCACTGGGGATATCTTCTAATATTTCGCCCTGTGGTGATAGTCGAGCAAAGGAACCTTGCCAACAGCCAAGATTTTGAAGTAAACATTCCCATTGCGATCGCATAATTTTTTAAACATAGAATAAATAATTGGCTAACGCCAATTATTTATTCTATAGCAGTCCTAAATCATTTGTAGATTTTTGGGGCGGTGTGGAAGCGTCTCCCCTTGGGGATGTGCTTCCACAAACCATTTAGAATTGCTATATGGATTTTGATTGTTTTAACGGAATCTCAATGACAAATTCTGTCCCCTTACCAATTTCAGAATTAAAGGACAACTTACCGCCATGATTTTCCGTAACAATTTGATAGGCGAGGGATAGCCCTAATCCTGTGCCCTTACCTACAGGCTTGGTCGTAAAAAACAAATCAAATAAACGATTGCGTAGTTCTTGAGGAATGCCCTTGCCATTATCAGCAATTTTAACAATTAGGCGATCGCAAGACTGATCACCATTTTGAACTTCTGTTGTAATAGAAATTATGGAAACCTTGCCATCTTTTCTAATCCATTGCGGTTTATCATCCATAACTTGCCAATTTCCATTTGCCTGATTGTCTTCCTCAAGGGCATCGATCGCATTAGTTAATAGATTCATAAAGACTTGATTGAGCTGTCCTGCGTAGCAACAAATGGCAGGCAAGTTACCATAATGCTTTTTAACGACGATTTCAGGACGGTGCGAATTTGCCTTAAGACGACTTTGTAAAATCATCAAAGTGCTATCAATTCCCTCGTGAATATCGACATACTTACAGCCAGATTCATCACTACGAGAGAACTTGTTTAAGGATTTAACGATCTGCTGAATCCTCTCTGCACCAACCTTAATCGAACTAATTAACTTCACAAAGTCAGTAACTAGAAAATTAATATCAATCTCTTCTAACTTGTCTTGAATTACCTGATTAGGATGGGGATATTGACTGCGATATGCTTCAAGCAAGCTCAGCAGATCCTGAGTGTAGTTATCAGCATAGGTGAGATTGCCATAAATGAAATTAACAGGATTATTGATTTCATGGGCAATTCCTGCCACTAGTTGTCCTAATCCTGACATTTTCTCAGCTTGGATGAGTTGAGCTTGCGTATTCTTAAGATTCTGGAGAGCAGATTCTAACTTTTCTGCTTGAAGGCGATATTTTTCTTCAGAGGCTTTTACTATCGCTTCTGCTGCTAGACGTTCTGTGATATCGCGTAGACTCCATACCCTACCCGCACAACTATTTAGAATATTTTGGGGTTGTGAATAACATTCTAAGGTTCTACCATCCTCTAGCTCGACAATTTCAAAACTATTTTGGTCACAACTCAGGTGCTTACCAAAATCATGGAGATATTGGGAAGATTTAATGCTTTCGGTGACATATTGCAGAATATGGGCATCATCGGATGTAAAAATATGACTGGGAATGCGCCACAGATCAACAAATTTTTGATTGCAAATAATAATATTGCCGATCGCATCAAGAACTAAGATGCTATCCGCAGTTGCTTCAAGGGTGGCTCCTAATACAGCAAAGCTTTTATTAATCTCCGCTTCCGCAGCTTTGCGATCGCTAATATTAGTACAAACATAGGTCATGCCAATTACTGAGCCAGTAGGGCTTTTGACAGGATTGACCCTTAAATTGATGGGAATATGATTATGATCGCGATCGCGCAGTTCCAATTCCCCTGACCAATTACCTCCATACATTACGGCAGCATGGATCGCTTTTGCAATTTGCGGATCAGTAAATAAAGTCTCAAACTCTGTAGGATTCTGGAAGTTAGGTAAGTTATAAGCAAATAATTCACTAAAAGCCGAATTGAGATAAATTGGCTGTCCTAAATCATCTGTAATACAAATAGCATCGTTAGCACTTTCAAGTGCTGTGCCAATTTTGGTAAAGGCATCTTCAAAATATTGCCGCTCAGCAATTTCTTCTTGTAAACGTCGTTTTAGAGTCGCTGATTGACAATCGCCTATGGCATAACTCGCGACAATGATGCCACCAGCCGAACCATCGTCGTTGTACCAAGGTTGAACTGCAAGCTGATATTTAGTAACCAAACCACCTCGATCAGCAATCTCGACCTCAGTCGAGTAATGCATTTGTCCACCAATGAGACAACGATCCAAACCGCATCGATGACTTAATGCGATCGGTAAAGATTTATAGATATTTGTGCCAATGAGCTTGAGGCGAGGAATTCCCAGCATTTTGACCCAAGGCTGACTGACTAATACATAGTTAAGCTCGCAGTCAAACATCGCGATCGCTGCTGGACAGAAATCAACAAACCACCGTAGATATTTTTCTGCATGATTAGTACGACTTGCGATCGTTCCCCATGCAGTCTTTGGGTTAGCTTTTAGCATCCTAACCTTACAAATTTGAGAAATTTTTAGATGTTTCATTCAAAATTGTAGCGGTTAGGAAACCCTTAGATTGTGTCGTTTGAACCACAATCTATTTTTGTTGTTTAAATCTATTCTTTACTACAGCAATTACCGATCAAACGAACCAAAAGAAAGATTTTGAAAGCATTGCCTTACAAGGCTTTCAAAATCTTTCTGTACTACTCAAAGCCTCAACAGGCTGTATTACAGAGGAATTGCTGAAAGAGTGGCGAAGCTAATCTGTCAGCAATTCCTCTGTAATCAGGAAACTCGGTATAGAGATGACATGTTAAGATTGCAAATAAAGATATCTTCAACTCGTATTAACCATGAGGATAGTTAACTCGGCACAGCAATATCCGATCTTTGGTTCTGAGATTAAATGTCCCCACTGTCGGCAGATTATTCCCGCACTGATTTTGACAGATACCTATCTCTGCCCAAGACATGGTGCTTTTGAAGTTAGTTCTAATGGCAAAGATTTAGTACATTTGCAATCCGATCGCCAATGGCGACTATGGAATGACGAATGGTATCGGCAACATACTCATCCCGACGGTATCAGGTTTGAGATCCATGAAAATATAGATCGGCTATATACCCAAGGATATCGCGCCATCAAAGTCACGATCGCTCACCGTTATATAGATCTCGTTAGCCCCTACCTTGAGACTAGTGCGCTCGGTTCTAATATCCAACGTTTATATGGATTAAATGTAGAGTTTAGTCCTCCTGAATCGGAAGAACCTCGCTGGGGAATAATTAACTTTGAACTAGAAAAAGAACTTGGAACACCTAAAGGTTATCCATACTTTCGTTCTTTTTAATAAAAATCTCTTTTGGCAATGCCAAAAGAGATTTTTATTGAGATTTTCGCCAAGTTTGCCAACCTTCCCAACGTCCTTGCCAACAAGCCCATAATTTTTGTCCTGATACTTTCCCTTCCTTTGGTAAAAAACGGAACCATTGTAATAAACCATGTGCTTCTGTCGTACCGATCGCGATCGCCCATACCAAAAACACAAATCGACGCAAAGGCGACAAGTAGCTTAATAGGGCTACCGTTTCATTGTGAATACCATTGACTGAAGCTTGGAAATTAAAGGAATTGCGCTGATCTTCATCAAAGCGCTGAGCAGGATAGTGATCTACGGCAATTTGTGGATCGTAAATTAACTTCCATCCCCTCTGCCGCAATGTTAAAGAAAAAGCCACTTCAAAATGTACCTGTGCCCCTGTACCACGCATTCTATGATCAAAGCGTAAATCAGCGATCGCTTGACGGCGAAAACTCATATTCACGCCTTTAAGTACATCGACTTCTCTACCCTCACCAATGCCAATATGGTGATTTCCAACTAACCGTCCGAACCATTGCAATCTACCAACTTCGGCACGAGCTCCTTCTTCTAACTCTGTACCGTGATATACCCAATCTCTTCCACCGACTCCACCAATCTTTTCATCACGTAGATAATAAGCTTCCATTTTCTGCAACCAATCAGGATGTGGAGACGCATCATCATCGGTAAAAGCAACAATGTCACCCGTTGCGGAATCAAGTCCAATATTCATAGCTGCGATCACTCCTGACAAAGTAACTGGAGCTATATGTAATGGCAAAGATTCACAATCATAATTTTCTAAAAATTGCCAAGTTTCGCGATCAGTATCACGCACAATTACCCACAACTCATCCACGGGGCGAATTTGTTTTTTTAAGGCAGTTAAACACCGTGATAAATCATGGATACGCAGATAGGTAGGCACAACTACAGTTATTTTCATAGCTACGCTCCATCCTCTTTGCTATTTCCTTTGTGGATAGGACGTGCAGGTACTCCCACCACGATCTCTCCCTCTCCGACATCATGGGTCACCACTGCATTAGCTCCAATTACTGCGCGATCGCCAATGGTCAAGGTTTGATCCTTGCGACCCACAACTGCGGCTCCAGCACCAATAAAAACATCATCACCTATTTGAATTTTATAGGGCGATCCCACCCATGTTTCAGCCGCTAGGGTCACATTATGATAAATCTGAACTCGATGCCCAATCTTGACATTGGGATGAATTACAATACCTAGACCATAGTGTTTTAGATCGATATCGCGTTCTATTTCTGCTTGATAGGGAAGGATGGCATGAAAAAACAGAAAATTAATTGTTTTGAGTAAGCGTGGAATTAATGGAATTTTCAGTTGATAGGCTCTACAACTCAGCCACCACAGAAACGATACGGTCATAGGATAGTTGGTAGTGCTAAAGATGACAGAATTTTACGTGGGAATGACGAAGTTCACAATCTTGAATTGTCAAATTGGTTCGAGCTAAGTAGTTAGGCATAAATAAACTGAAAACCGAAAGAATTGTTCCGCCCGCTACGAGGGCGGAACAATCTCTAGCTTTAGGTTTTAATATGCTCATCTACTTACTTGAGATATTGCTCAATACTTTGGATAAAACGCTGCCCGATCGCTTGATTAGAATATTCATTGATCACCACTGCACGTCCTTTAGTAGCAAGTTCATGGCGCAGATCGGCATTGGTAATTAGTTGAGCTAGCCGATCCGCCAATTGCTCATGCTGACCTTCAGGAAAAGTTAAGCCACCGCCTGTCCTATCGATCAAGTGAGGTATTTCCCCCGAATCTGAGCCGACTACAGGTGTTCCGCAGGCGATCGCTTCAATTGTCACCCTACCAAACTGTTCTTTCCAATTTTTACGAGTTTCCGATGGCAACACCAGTACATCAAAAGCTGATAGATATTTTGGTGCATCTTGATGAGGAACAAATCCCAGATGTTGGATGCGATCGCTAATTTGACATTCTTGGGCGATCGCATCAAAGTTGGCTTGATAATTACCAGCCCCAACCATAATTAACCGCCAAGGTAAATCAGTAATAGTTTTGAGTGCATAGAGCAATGTTTTTAAACCCTTTTCTTCAACTATGCGACCCATATAGCCAATTAAGACTTCTGATTCATTAGTTTTTAACTCTTGTTGCAGAGATTCATTAGGCTGTGGTTGATATATTGATGGATCAATACTGGCAGGCAATAAAACAGATGTACCCATAAATCCCTTTTGGCGCAGTACTTCCGCCGCACTATAGGAACCAGAAAAGGCGATCGCACTATTTTTTAAGACAAATTTTTCGGAATTCTTAAAAGGGAATGGATAGACCTTGAGGATATTCTGCCAAGTGAAAAAGCTGATTGGTTTCTTACAACTAATCTGATTAGCTAAATATAGCTGGGCTGTAGCCGCCGCATATGGCTCATGATGGACATAGATAAAATCAGGTTGACAATCTTTTAAAATCGATAAGAAGGTTGTCAAATAAAAATGTAGAGGCACACTACCAGACATCAGCAATGGTAGCTGGATAATTTTGCCACGGAATTGCTCCCACCTAATCGGCTTAATGACATTGCCATAATCATTTTTCCAACTTGCAGGCACAATGATTGTAATTTCCCAACCTGTTTGACTTTCAATCTCTGCAAAAAAATGTTGGTTGATTGGTGTAACACAGGCATGGCTAAGCACAAGTAGCTTCATACAACCTCATTCACTTTAGATTCACTTTAGATTTTTATCCGTATTAGAGTGGTTAGCACAAAGCATCGTTCATCCTAAACTTTAGAGTTTGATGCACAGACTTTTTCATAGACCTGCTCATATTGGGCGGCAATTTTCTGCCATGCATAATTCTGCGATCGCGCTATCCCCTGCTCAATATAATGATTGAGTAAATCTGGATTAGCAATCAATTGATTAATGCTATTTCCCAATTGATCATCCTCAGCAATTAATCCATATTTTCCTTCCGCTAATACTTCCTTAGCACCCAAATTAGGACTAGCCACCACCGCAGTTCCAGAAGCCATCGCTTCGATATATGGCACACCAAAACCCTCATAAGTACTTGGCAAACAAAAGATCCAAGCTTTCTGAAATAAATCACATAGAGTCTCTAAAGGCACTCTTCCAAAATTACGAATACCTTCACCACTCAATGGGAGATCGCTCACAGCCCATAACTCAGCATTAGGAAATTGTGGCAAGACCTCCTCACAAAAGCTCTTAGCCAATAGACTGCCGCGCTTTCGTCCTCCCAAAGTGCCTACAAATAAAATTGTCGGATGAAGCGATCGCTGAGATGGCTTAAAACGCTTGAGATCAACCCCACAGGGAATTATTTCAGAAATCGCCGAGATTCTAAGTCGAGTTGCCTCTGAGATGCCAACATTAATATCTGCAACCCAAGTTCCCGCAAGCTCTAAATAGAAAAAGATAGATTGTAAAATCCGTCTTTTCCAACTAACAGCAAAAGCTGCTTCATCCTTAGCAGAACCATGAAAAGTTCTCACTTGTGGATGCTTTCCCCTCATCAAATAATTATCACCATGGGAATGAATAACATCAAAACCATCAAAATTAGTCAGAGATAAATGATATGCCAAAATAAATGGCTGAAATTTACGGATCTTTGAAGAAATAGGATATTGATGGACTTTATATAAGCAATCTTCATAGTGTGGGCTGAAAGTAAACATAGTTACTTCATGACCACGATTTACTAATTCATTAGCTAAATAATGGGCTTGAAAGGCAACTCCTCCGTTTGACTCGTTAGGTAAATCAGCATGGATCATGGCAATTTTCATAAGTCGATTCAATACCTATTAAGATGATTTAGATGATTGGTTAACTTCAGGATTTAATAGCATTTGTGCCTCGTAATAATAGTAGCTACGCCCAGCTAATCCCATACCCAAAAACGGCCAGAGTAACATTCCAGGAGCACCCTTCATCGTTGCACCAGCAAACAGGTAAAAAAGAGACTGGATTATTATGGCACGAATGATTGAGGGGAAAATTTCTTTAGTTGGCAATGGGCTCCTAAATATTAAAACAACTAGTAAAATTAAGCTTCCTATATAGGGAATTGCACCAATCCATCCTAACTCAAACAACATAACTAAAATTGCACTATCGAATCCACCTCCAAGTCCCACACCTTTACCGATATATGTTGAGAGAGCCTCATCTAATAATGCTTTATATAAAAATTGTCTTTCTTGAAAACTAACATCATTATTAATATCAGATAGAGTTGAAAATCTGCTGACAATTGTAGAAGCAAAAGGTTCCATTGTCGCTAAAGGAATAATTAGTGCTGCTAATACAATAATTGTCATAACCAGTTTAAACTGTTGCTTAGGTTTAATACTAGTACTAAGCATTATAATTCCTAAAAACCAACCGATCCAAGCAGTTCGTACCATCCCCAACAAAAGTGATAAGACTCCAAATCCTGCCGATGGAAAAACTAAGATATTTTGGCAACTAAACAAGATCAATAATCCCGTTGCCATATAACAACCAAATGGTCCTGGAGAATTCATCGTACCCCAAACTCTAAGACCTAAAGGAACAGGTTTACCCGCACTCGACTGGATATTCGGTGCATTAATTAACCAAAAGCGATCCCATTCTGGCGCAACTAAATATTGATAGATCCCATATATACCCATGATAATTAATCCCCATACAAAAACCCTTTGAAGATTTCGACAATATTGGGGATATCGATGCCAATTAACATATAAGTGATAGGCAAATAATAGAGGAGATATCCATTCTAAAAGGGCTACAGTAATGGATATAAAGTTGCTACTATTAATCAGACCTACTAAATATCCATATAAAACACCAGCAAGAGCTACCACAAATGGAGCAGAACCTTGTGCTCTAGTTTTTGACAAGTTAAAATAGAGTGTATGAGCACAAATGATAATTGCTGCATAAGGAGCTAATAGCATTGGACTGGGATCAGTAAAAGCACCTGTGCGAAAATCAGCAAGTCGGCGGACAATAGGAGTCAAGAAAAATAACCACCAGACAAATCCCGTGTATAGAAAAGGATAGTAAAAATAAAGTCTCCATCCGACAATAAATGCTCCTAATGGGAATAAAAGATTTAGTGATTTTGCACCGACAGATCCTACTGACAATAAAATAATTATCACAAAAACAAATATAAATATCATTGACCATGCAGGTGCAGGCTGAAACACATCAAATATTTTTACGCCATTTTTATTCATCACAAATAGTTATTATTTTAATCAAAAGCTCAATAAAAAGATTGGAATGGCATTGATTTATTATGAGGTTATTCTTATTCTAATCTTAATAAATTGATAGTTTTAATACTCTATATAGCAGCCTTGAATAGTTGTGAATTTTATCTTTGTGTAAGCTCATCCAGAAGGATTATGATTACACAAAGTATTTAGGGTTGCCATATATATTTATCTTCAAATCACACTACTTTAAAACCTTTAATTCGTAATATATAGTCTGGGTTGGGAAAATCCAACATAGGCGATATTCATACAAATCTGGAATTGAGTTAAAAATCCTTTTGAATAATGTTTTAATTAATCCAGTATTTTTGGGTAATCCAAAACTTATATTTTCAATTTTAAACATGCCATTATATGGCGATAGATAGGAGCCACCTCCTGCAAAAATATTAAATGTAGTGTATGCAAAAAATGTTTTATGGGTTGGATCTCGATAGGCATCTGCACTTGAATAGTGAGGACAAAAAATCTTAATTAATGCATTGGGCTTTGCAATACGGTGAAGCTCTACAACTGTTTTAAAGAAATCATCAACATGCTCTAATGATGAATTACAAACAATTTCATCAAAGACATTATCTGCAAATGGATAAGGGAAACTGTTGAAGTTATGAACTACATCTATATTTTCCCCCTCGAAAATATCTAGACCAATATAACCATCCAGTTTGTTTTGTCCACATCCAAAGTCAAGTTTTTGCATAGTTTTAGACCTACCAGAAATGTTTGTATAGGATTTTAGTCATTAATAGTGATTGCTTCACTTTGAACTTAGCGCGGTCTACCAAGGGTAGTGATGTAGAGAACTGCTTCATCACTAGGAATTCCTAGAACTTCGTTAACTAAATCATCGAAGAAACCAGCAATACCGCTAACTCCTACGCCTAAACCGATCGCTGCTAAGTTGATCCTCTGCCCTAGGTGTCCTGCATCCATGTGTAAATAGCGATATACGCGATCGCCATATTTGGCTACAGCTTTGTTGAGATCGGCAGTATGAAAGATGACAGCTCCTGCATCACGACCTAGTTCTTGCCCGAGACAAAGATAATGTAGCTCATCACGGAAATTTTTGAAGCGAATTTGACGTAATTCTTGGGATTTAGGCGCGTAGTAATAGCATCCTTCTTCTAAGCCAACTACACCTGTTACAGCGACAAAGGTTTCGATGAGGCTCAGATCGAAATAATCAGGATTACCATCAATACCTTGATCGCTATAGTGTTGAGGCTGGTAGGTAAAATCAAGAATTGCCTTGAGTTCGGCTAGTTCAAGTTTCATACCACTATATTCGCGAGTTGATCGTCTTTGCAAAATTGTATTTTCGAGAAGCTCTAGATCGTCTCCCCAATGAATACTTGCCGTGGTAGTACTAACTTTGGTACAGAAAGGGAAATTATATTTATCTAAATCTTGGGTAGTTGAACGCTCGCCCGTATCAGCTGTTGTTACTAGATCCTTTGTTAGTTCTGTAAGCTTAGTAGTATTTAGCTTCTCTTTAATTTGGGTGACTTGATGTAAATATTCTAGTAATTGACCATCTGAGAGTTTAGGATAATTAGTAACAGTTTCTGATGGTAAAGCAGTGGTGAGTCCTTTGAGATTAGCTGATCGCTGCATTGGAGCGCGTGATTCTTGACCTCTACCGATACTCTCCTCATCTTGGAGATCGAGAATTGGCACGATCGCGATCGCTCCTTCTACTTCCTTATCTAAAAAGAGAAGTTCATTCACAGCAGCATCAGCGAAACCACCAATGAGAGAAGCTTGGTAATCTTCGATCGCACTAGCTAGATCGATATTGCCTAATAGATGCCCTGTATCCAGAAAAATTCTGCGATAAGCACGATCTTGATAGCGCCATGCAGATCGATGGAATATGGATGTAATCGCGATCGCAAGACGAGTATTTTGTAAGGCAGGATGCTCAAAACAAGCCTGTTGCAAACCGTTCCATACATTATTGTCTTGCCAGAAATGAATCAAGCTGTGGGTGCGGACTTGATAATTGTAAATCCCTGCGGATAGTAAAGGCGTTCCCGCCGAAATCACATACATCTCCGCAGGATATAAGCCCCCCGCCGATGGAGCTGCCCGTAAATAAAAAGCCTCCCCTGTCACCGTAGGAACTCTTGCTGTTAAGCCGTAACTACAAAATAGTAACCGCGAAAGTCTACGCCAACGACTTGCCAATAGCCCATCGCGATCGGATTGAATATCCTCAGTTAAATAGGGCTTGAGATCGTAAACCGTGCCAATTTTATAGTCCTTATAGGGAGATGGCTGGGTGCTCCAATCTAAGCCCTGACTCTTGCTAGCAAGGGTTTCAGGTGCATACTTAGTACGTTCGTGATAATATTCAGCGAAGGAAAGTTGGGCATCGGGCATAGCTTTGCTTTAGTCTACATATCCTTTTGATTTGCAAACTACTGTATAATGGAAAGGTTGTCAAAAATTTTCTAAACTAAAATCAGAAAATTATCACATTAGTACAGGGATAACATCATGGCAGTACCCAAGAAACGCACTTCTAAATCTAAGCGCGATAGTCGCAAAGCTGTATGGAAGCGCAAAGCCGCTGTTCACGCTCAAAGAGCAATCTCATTAGGTAAGTCAATCCTATCAGGCAAAAATGATGGTTTTGTCTATCCATTGGCTGAAGAGGCAGAAGAAGAGTAAATCTAAGGCAGGTGTTACCTGCCCTAGCTCTACTTAGCTAGACTTTCTTTTATACAAGCCCCGATTTGTGTATCAATTTTCAAAATATGACTGACTAGCCATTCGCTTAATTCGTCGTAGATTTTTCGTGCAACCTCCTCACTCGCATCGCTCTGACGATATTGATCGTGCAATTTACCAAAAGTCTCAATGAATTTTTTGTGAGCCTCTTGGTTAACGCCAGCCATTGGACATTGGTGTTTTGCGGCGCAGTTCTCCTCATTACCAAAATGCCACTCAGCATAAAATTTGAGAAATACTAAGAGTTTTTTAATTGCATTTGCCCCATTGCCCCTTTCGATCGCTTCACCAATCTCGTTTGTAGCAGCAATTAATTCTTTGTGCTGAGAATCAATCATCGGGACACCTGTACTCAAGGAGTCACTCCATTCAAATCTTTTCATGGTTTTTCCATTTAGATCTATTGTAGATTTTGATAATTATTCAAGTACACCTCGAAGGGATGCGACTGAATAAACTATTTAGGATCTCTATATGTTTATTGTCTCGCCAATGAATTTAATATCCTCAAAAAATAATATAAACTTAAGCCCCATGTTGATACAGGCTAAGGCTTAAAAGAATTTTTGATGGTTCGGCGAAGTTTAGCTATAGCAATGTAAGGTTTGCTTAGGACATAAAACCCAAAAGAGAGTTGCGGCGCTTCGCGCCGCAACTCTCTTTTGGGTTTTGTTTTTGTCGTAACATAACTGGCTATGGCTATATATCAAAAATTTCTCTGGGTTTCCAGTCATCGCCAAGTGCTTTAATAGGCTCAGAAAGGCAAATTTTTTAACTCCATTGGGTTGCTAATTTCCAAATTTGCCAGCCAATTCCCAATCCTAGTAAACAAGGAATTGTCAGGATCATAATGGCAATTATGAATTTATGTTTATTCTTGATGAGAGACTCACCAACAAAAGCGATCGCAGTAATACCAATCCATGACATGATCGCCAAAACCATGAAGTAAAATTTAATCTTAACTAAAAAAATTAGTCCCCCCACTATCAACAATCCACTTAAAAAATATCCCCATTTCATCAGTCCATAGTCAGCAAAACCAGTAATTGTTGGTAACAATGCAACTATTGTAAAACCTGCGATCGCTAAATTTTTTCTTGAGGGAATTGTCATTAATATTGATAGGAAATAGCCCATACAAGCATAGCTAGCTAAAATAGTTAGCAACCATAACCACAAAAAATCACGTTTTTTATTAGAGGAGACTCTTAAGCTTATCTTAAATTTCGGTAGATCTAGCTTTGGAATCTTAAATTTGGGTACACCTAACTTAGGAAATGAAAACTTTCTAACAGCTTTAGATTTTGGTGTATTAGTAGATTTTTGGTCGTCATTCTTTACTTCTGTTTGATCGCTTTGATTGGGTTTCTTTTCTGGATTGTCATTCTGATTATCCATAGGTAGGTGATCCTAGATTTATATAGACAAAGATAGGCTGCAAAATCTCAACCTATCCTTACCTTTTTAGCACTACCCCAAAGCTTTCTCTATTCAGATTTGCTACTAATTCCTGTATAGATGTTTTCATTTACTAGACCCAACCAAGGATCACTAGCAGGAGTGAGAAATAGTTGATCATATACACGGCGATTAAGAGCGTTTAAACTCGCTGAATCACTATTAACAAAGTCTCCCTTAGCGAACCAATTGTGAATCTGGGCATGAAATACATATTCATTGCGAACAGTATCCTGCGCGATCGCCTTTTCAAAACTATTAACTACTGTTCGCATAGAAGCAGTAGGTGATATCTTCCGTTCCATTAATTTGAGACTACCTTGATCAAGATAGACCCGATTTTGATAAAGACTCGCTAATCTTGCCCAATTAGCATCACTGAGTTTGTCAAATGGAGAAGTAGGATTGAGTTCAGTTAAGGGTTCACCAACAGTACGGCTTAGTGTGGGCAATTCCACCATCATTTTGCCCACTGTTAATCGACTAGCAAGGGCAGCGCTAGCCTTTGGGTCTGTAACCGCTAGAGGTAGTAATGGCTGTAGCGGCAAGCGTAAGCGCGTTAAATCGGCTCGCCATTTTTTTTCTAACTTGGCATAGCGATCGCGATGGTATTTAACTAACGCTTCACGACGGTTCACATTATTAGCTTGCAGCGATCGTACAACCCCTTCAGCATCTTTGAGATTTTCTATAAAAGCTTGTGGACTATATAATCCCGGAATCGCATCAATGGGACGACCTTCACTATCAAGAATGTAATGAATACTATTGCCCGTGATCGTTTGCTCTAACTTGCGACCATCCCCGAAATCAATCGTGACCTTAGGAACAGGGCGCTCTGATTGCCAGTGCAAAATAAAGCGATCGCGCAGCAGTTGCGATACTTCCGCATTCGGATATAGAGCAGTGCGGAAAAATCGACTATTAGCACAACTCAATTCATCAGCGAGATTGCCGAGTAAACGTAGAGACAAAATTGGTTTGCCAGTTTCTTTAGAAACGGTCTTTGCATCCTCCAAGTCCTTGTACCAATATAAGCGCGAGGCATCACAGTCCTTTTGCTGACAAATGGCATCTAAAGTAGCTCGTAATTGTGAATTATTCGGCAAATCTTTTTGATAGGTAGCCAAAAATGCATCCACCCCTGCATTTTTAAATTCCCGTAATTTGGCGATCGCCTGTTGCGATGTGGCTCGATCCTTGGATGCTGCTTGCTGGACAAGGTTATCTAAAATGGGCTGTTCGGCTCTAGCCTGTGGTGTAGCAATGTTTGCTAAAGCGATCGCTCCTAAACCAATGCTAATAATCCATGAATTAGCTGACATTTTTTTTACAAGCATCTTCAGAATTTTCCTAATCGCATGATTGTAACTTTACCGCGCTCGACGTATTTATTGTTCATATTGTTCCTATAACAATCCTAAATGATTCGTGGAAGTGCACTCCTTCGAGGTGCACTTCCATAAACCCAAAAATCTACAAATGATTTAGTACTGCTATATAAACCTTTGTTATAGATGCGAAGCGTCGCCTTACATCCATAAGGTTTAGATTTCTGGTGACGTGGCAAAACCACGCCACCAAAAATTGGTTCTTTACTTTTGCTGCGCTTCTCTAGCCTATTACTTTCAGGAGTCTCAACTTTTTTGATTTATGGGCATTGTGTTCTCACATCACTTGCAACGATCCCCGCAAAGATAGACAATGTTTGCATTCAGAAAAGTAAGCATATAAAAAAGCCAAGATAATCCGAAGAATTTATGAAAAACGTACTGGCTATTATTCTGGGCGGTGGACAGGGAAGCCGACTATATCCCCTCACAAAAACACGGGCTAAACCCGCAGTCCCCGTAGCAGGAAAATATCGACTGATCGACATTCCTGTGAGCAACTGTATCAACTCAGGTATCGAAAAAATTTATATCCTGACCCAGTTTAACTCCGCCTCTCTCAATCGCCATGTCAATCAGGCCTATCGTCCAGCGTCCTATTCTGACGGATTTGTAGAAATTCTCGCTGCTCAACAAACTCCTGATAGTCCAGATTGGTTCCAAGGTACAGCCGACGCAGTACGTCGCTATGCATGGCTTTTAGAATCATGGAACGTAAGTGAATACTTGATTCTATCTGGCGATCACCTATACAACATGGATTATCAAAAGTTTGTCGAGCATCATCGTCAAACTGGTGCAGATATTACACTTTCAGTATTGCCAGTCGATCAGAAAAAAGCCTCAGCATTTGGTCTACTTAAAACTGATAGCGAAGGTAAAGTCATTAAATTCCTAGAGAAGCCTAAGGGTGAAGCTCTAGAGGGAATGCGAGTAGATACCACTAAGCTTGGCTTAGATGCAACTGAAGCGATCGCTAATCCTTTTATTGCTTCAATGGGTATCTATGTATTCAACAAGCAAGCAATGATGAAGCTGCTGATTGACAATCCTGAATCCACTGACTTTGGTAAAGAAATTATTCCTGCTGCGATTCAAAACTTAAATGTGCAGGCTTATCTATATTCTGGCTACTGGGAAGATATTGGAACCATCGAATCTTTCTACCAAGCTAACCTTGACTTAACTCGTCATCCTGCGACTGCCTTTAATTTCTACGAGACCGAAAAGCCAATCTATACTCGCGCTCGTTATTTGCCACCTAGCAAGGTTCATGACTGTAAAGTGAAAGATTCGGTCATTGGTGAAGGCTGTATCCTCAACCAAGCAACCATTACTAACTCAGTAGTTGGTATCAGAATGCATATCGAAGCCAATTGCACGATTGAAGATACGTTGCTGATGGGTTGTGATTTTTATCAACCACAGGAAGAACGTGCATCCGATATTGCTAATAATAAAGTGCCAATGGGAATCGGCGAAAATACAATCATCCGTCGCGCAATTATCGATAAAAATGCACGAATTGGTAAAAATGTGCAGATTATCAATAAAGATCGCGTCCAAGATGTCAATCGCGAAGAGCAAGGATATTGCATTTGCAATGGCATCGTTGTCGTCGTTAAAAATGCTGTGATCCCTGATAACACGATTATCTAGATCAATCAATTTTTGAAAGTGCTGTAAAGCAGCACTTTCAAAAATCATGTCCTTATGCCATGATCTGTGGCAGTTAATTGGATCGTCCTTTTTTACAAAATCCCGTGAATCCTTGGCTCAGTTTGTTGCAGCAGCATCGCATTATTGCCGTTATTCGGGCAGATAATGTCAGTATTGCTAGAGAAATGGCACTTGCAGCAGCAGCAGGGGGAATTAAGCTGATTGAAATTGCATGGAATACCGATCGCGCTGAATCATTGATTCCTAAGCTGCAACAGGAACTACCAGATTGCAAAATTGGCACAGGTACGGTTTTAGATATTGAGAATGCTGAACGCGCGATCGCTTGTGGATGTAGATTTTTATTTACACCTCATACTAATCCTGAACTCATTGCCAAAGGATTAGAAAATAATATTCCTGTAATCGCAGGTGCATTAACCCCAACTGAAATTATTACGGCTTGGCAAGCAGGCGCTGCTGCTGTCAAGGTATTTCCGATCAAAGTTATTGGTGGTGTGGAATATATCCAATGCTTACAACCAGTAATACGTGATATCCCCCTCATTCCTACGGGTGGAGTTAGTCTCCAAAATGCCGATAAATTTCTAGCGGCAGGGGCGATCGCGGTGGGTATCTCTAGTCATTTATTTTCACCAGAAGTAATCGCTGAGGATGACTGGACAACAATTATTTCGCGATCGCAAGCTTTAATTCAAAAAGTTCAACCATTTCAAAATCAGTAAGAGAGTTGTAGTTTTTTGATGGTTCGGCAAAGCCGAACCATCAAAAAACTACAACTCTCTTAATAAACTATTAATAAAAAAGTAATCAAAAATTAGGCACTTGAGGTATGCAATACGCAGTACTGGGACTTGATGTAGGGCGCAAACGCATTGGTGTAGCAGGATGCGATCGCCTTGGCATCACTGTCCATGGCATCACCACGATTATCCGTAAGTCATGGCAAGATGACATGGCAGAACTGCGATCGCTAATTCTTGAGCGCAATATTGACATCCTCGTAATTGGTTTACCTTACAACATGGATGGATCGTTAGGCTATCAAGCCAAGCAAGTCCAAAAATTTGCCAATGGTGCAGCGAAACACTTAGGTATAACCGTAGAATTTGTTGATGAACGCCTTACTTCCTATGAGGCTGAAGAGATGATGCGATCGCAAGGTATTTCCACAAGGGAAAATAAAGCGCTGATTGATCGTAAAGCTGCTGCCATTATCTTGCAGCAATGGTTAGCCATCAAACAACAAGCAACTATTTAGAGTCATGGCGCTTCGCGTCATGACTCTAAAATAATTGCTTGTTGTTTGATGGCAAATTTCTACACAAAAAAGGATGGCATTGCTTTGCACCACCATCCTTTTTTGATCAAGCATTCCCATAGAGCTTGTTAGCGTCTCTAATTTTTGTCCCCTTTGCTGTCATAATGCTTAAGAGCGCCAAAAGCCTTATATAAGAGGGTTTCTCTGAGCTAGTAGTGCTATAGGATACAAAAAAGCAGTCTATGGAAGGATCGACGATTGTACTCACGGATGAAACAGGTAAGAGCTTGCCTTGCACTGTCGAAACCAAGTTTAAAGTGGACAGCACCGAATACTTGTTGCTGCAACCAGTTGACTTTTCTGTGCAAATCTTTGCATGGCAAGAAACAGATGACGAAGAAGAAACTGAATTAGTCGATGTCACCGAAGAAGAAATCGATTTAATTTTCTCAACTGCTCAAGCTGTTTTATCGGAACAAAACCTTACGTTACGGCGCTCTGCTTATACATTAACAGTTTCGGGTGAATTACCTGAGCCAACTGAAGAAGATATCATTGAAATTGATACTGAAGAAGATGGTAATTGTGGCGAGTTCCAAGAGCTAGCCCATTTTTACTATGAAGAGCAGGCTTTTTCTGTATTTACTGCCCTTGACCCTCTAATGTTTATTGCCAAGGTGGGAGATAATGGTCAACCTGAAGTTCTTACCCCTGCGGAAATGGCAGCCCTTGAGCCTTATGTGGAGCAATATCTAGACCATGTCCTCAGCACAGAAGATGCCGAAGAAGAGTTCTAATTGGCTGTTTTATGGTGTTGCTTTCCCACTCACGATTTTATTTACTGGCGTAGTCAGTAGCTCTTGGTGGATATGGGCAAGTGCGGCTCCTAGTACTTTTGGGGCAAAAGTCAGGCTGACGATACCTGACGGAATGCCAACTCAAATAATCGCCCAAGAGCTAGAAGCCGCAGGTGTAATTCGCTCTAGCTTAGCGTTGCGCCTGTGGCTACAATGGCAATCTTTGCGAGGTAGTGAGGCAGTCTCCTTGAGATCAGGAACCTATGACTTCTCCACTAACCAATCTTTACCCGAAGTTGTTGCCCAAATCCAAACAGCGAAATTGACAGAAGTTCGCTTCACAATTCCTGAGGGTTGGTCGATCGCTCAGATGGCAGAGCTATTTGAAAAGCAGGGATTTTTTGCAGCAAAGGACTTTGTGGCAGCAGCTCAACGCACTAGCCCCAAGCGTCGTCCTTGGCTACCTGAGGATATCCCCAGTTTAGAAGGATTCCTATTTCCTGATACCTATCAAATTCTGCCATCGGAAGCAACTCCAGATCGAATTATCGATTTGATGCTCGATCGCTTTGAGCAAGTGGCTTTGCCTGTTTACAAAGACAATCAATCTGGTAAGCCGAAGGTTAAAGTTAGTCTCAAGGATTGGGTAACGCTGGCGAGTATTGTCGAAAAAGAAGCGGTGATTGATTCAGAGCGTCGGATTATATCGGGGGTTTTCTGGAATCGCCTGAGAAAGAATATGCGTTTAGAGTCAGATCCAACCGTGGAGTATGGCTTAAATATCAAGCAGACTCCCGAAAATCCACTCACACTAGATCAGGTGCGGACATCTTCCCCCTATAACACTTATCTCAATGAAGGGTTACCTCCAGGGGCGATCGCATCAGTGGGATTAGCTAGCCTGAAGGCAACGCTTGATCCTGCCAGTACTGACTATCTGTTCTTTGTGGCTAGATATGATGGTAGTCATGTCTTTAGTCGTAATTTAGAAGATCATGAAAAAGCATTACAGGCGATCGACAAAAAGATGCAGCAAAAGAATCAGAGGTAGCAATTATAGCTGTCACCATTCTTGTTAGGACATAAAAACAAATATCGTAAAGCGGCGCGAAGTGCCGCCTTACGATATTTGTTTTTTTGATTTGCCATGATACAGATAACTATAAAAGCGGTGCGATGCGCCGCTTTTAATTTTAGTGAGTTATCAATTCTGAGTTAAGATATTCTTAATTATTTAATAAAAATACTAAAATCCTTGTGAAACCTTGGCGACTGATTGCTCCTGACTTAGTTTTGTCAGCACCGATTTACACGATTACTCCGCAGTTAATGCAAAAGCATGGATTAAGTGGTCTCATTTTGGATGTTGATAATACCCTCATCGGTGATGATGAATCCGATGTCTCAGATGAGATTCGTCAATGGGTAGAACTAATGCGCGAGCAATATCCCATTTGGTTAGCAAGTAATAACTTTAGCGATCGCCGCATTCAAAATGTCGCCGAAAGTCTCAATCTTCCCTACCGTAGTCGTGCGGGTAAACCATCCCGCCGCGTTGTCCGTCAAGTTCTCGAAGCGATGCAATTACCCCCTGCCCAAGTTGCGATGGTAGGCGATCGCCTATTCACCGATACGATTGTGGGCAATCGCCTTGGCTTATTTACGATTTTGGTACAGCCTCCTTGTGAGGAGCTAGTATTTAAGCCCAATATTGCAACTATTTTTAAAGCGAGATCCAGCTTTCTCCGCAATTGGGAAATTTGGATTGCTCGCAAATCTGGAGTCAAGATTTAAGAGTCAGCAAAATTTTAAGGCAGCGCATAGCGCTGCCTTAAAATTTTGTGTTGGTAGAACAGTTATTTATCTAATTGCTCGGTAACTTATAATCTCAGATCAATTCATCACAAGCTTATTTAATAACAAAAATGGGAAATCTTCAGGGACGCGATCTTCTTAGTCTGGCAGACTTACAACCCAACGAGATTCAAGAATTACTCACCCTTGCTCAACAACTCAAGGCAGGAGAAGTAAAATTTGACTTTCAGCGCAAAACCCTTGGCTTACTCTTCCGTAAAGCCTCAACTCGAACTCGTGTGAGCTTCACTGTTGCCATGCATCAATTGGGGGGACATGTCATCGACCTTGATCCAAATGTGACCCAAGTCAGCCGTGGTGAACCCATACAAGATACTGCCAGAGTTCTCGATCGCTACTTGGATGTTCTCGCCATTCGCACCTTTGAGCAAGCGGAACTAGAGACCTTTGCTAAATTTTCTAAGATGCCCATTATTAATGCTTTGAGTGATTTAGAGCATCCTTGCCAAGTCTTAGCTGATTTGCTCACCGTATTAGAAAATTTTGGCACACTCAAAGGACTGACCCTGACCTATCTCGGCGATGGTAATAATATGGCGCATTCTCTAATGATTGGCTGTGCGCTAGTTGGCATGAATGTGCGGATTGCTTCCCCGAAAAACTTTACGCCAGATCCCGCAGTTGTCGCGCAGGCAAAGGCTTTAGCGACTAATTCTGAAGTTATTGTCACCGATGATCCTAAACTCGCTTCCCAAGCGGCTCATGTGTTGTATACCGATGTCTGGGCAAGCATGGGGCAGGAATCGGAAGCAGAAGATCGCATTCCCATTTTTCAACCCTATCAACTGAATTCTGAACTTATGGCTTTAGCCGATCGCGATGCGATCGCTTTGCATTGTTTGCCAGCCCATCGAGGCGAAGAGATTACCGATGAAGTAATGGAAGGTGATCATTCACGTATTTGGGATGAAGCAGAAAACCGTCTCCATGCTCAAAAAGCTTTGCTAGCTAGCGTTTTATAGTCAAAAGCCTCGCGATGCGAGGCTTTAATTTTAGAGGAATTTTTTAGAGAAACTTTTGTCTTAGGGCGATCGCTACTTCGGGCGTAACGAGATGATCGATCTCACCGCCAAATCTGGCAATCTCCCGAACTACACTACTACTCAAGAAACTATATTCATTGGAAGTAGAGAGAAATACTGTTTCAATGTCATTAGCTAAGGTCTTATTGGTATGCGCCATCTGCAATTCCATTTCAAAATCGGAAACTGCGCGTAAACCTCGAATCAGAACTTGTGCTTTCATGAGATGGGCATAGGTAACAGTCAATCCCGTAAACGTATCCACATCAACATTATCTAAATGCCGCGTTGCCTCACGGATCTGTATCATCCGTTCCTCCATCGTAAAGAGAGGTGTTTTATTGGGATTGCGTAATACGGCAACAATCACGCGCTCAAAGAGATGACTGCCGCGCTTAATAATATCGAGATGCCCAAAGGTAATTGGATCGAAACTACCTGGATAGATGGCAATCAATGCAGTCACCGACTCGCTACAACGCGATTATATAGCGCTTGCGCGTAAAAAAAGAAACACGCAAGACGTGTTTCTTTGCATAACGAGTTGCGGCGCTTCGCGCCGCAACTCGTATTTTGTTTTTTAGAGACTACTCGAACCAAGATATTTGCCGATCGCTGGCGAATAAATTTCATAGAGCATGGTGATTGGCTCACCGCCATGCCATAGCAAATAATGTCTTGCCCAATACTCCTGAGTCTCAGGATAGCCAAAGGCTTGCGCTAATTGAGGACAAGCACCCTTGTAAATACCTTTGAGATCGCGATAAAGCTCCGTGTACTTTTGATTGAGGCTGACCCATATCGGCAAAGATGGATCTTTCAAATATTTTTTCATTGCTGCCTCTGACCACCATGAAGTCGCATGGGAAAAGATTTCTCCTGTCTTTTGCGATCGCAGAAAGATTTGGCGACGAATTCTCGGTGCGGCAATCAAGGAAATATCCGATGGGGCATTGTCATCATCATCACCAATATTCGTCATTGCTAGTACCTCAACCGAAATATCTGATTGAGTCAATAGCTGCAAATGTCGTGTCGGTGCACCATCACCCATTAAAAACATTTGCCAAGTTGGAGATAGCAAATTAAAGGGCAAGCCTTTACGAATATCATCTTCGCTGCCTTGCCACATGGGTTCTTCAATCCGATTCCAAGGTCGAGCAGTAGTACTTTGGATGCTTTGAGCTGAGGTGAGGGTCATACAGGATTTCTCTTAACAATCCGTAACATATCCTCTATTGTAGTGCAAATAAAAAAGAAACTCGCGTAGCGAGTTTCTTTTTTATTTGTATCTCAGCGACAAATACTAAGACATTCTCAATAATCTGATTTGGGCAATGATGAAAATAGCGGGAATGATCCGTCCGTAGTTAGTAGCGATCGCCCGCCAACCCAGATCCGCAAAAAATAAGCCCCATAGCGCAGGTGTAATTACTGAAAAAACGGTTCTAGCCGCAGTATATTGAGTTGCTGCAACTGCCATTCCACGTTTTGCTAAATAAGTAGAGACATAGGCATTTAACCTTGTCGCAATCGCTGTGCCTCCCGCCTTCAAAACTTCATAGCCCACTTGGTAAGAGGCAAAGTGCCATGCCATTTGGCGGGCGATCGCATTTAATACCGCCGAACGAATGACAGTACTCACAGCGATCGCGCTGCCACCCTTAAGCAACAAGCTCATCGGATTACGCTGAGCATCAAGGGGTAAGGATTTTTTGAGATCCGACTCCGTAAGAGCCGCTTGCAAGGAATCATCAATGTTAGAGCGCTCTTGCGGCGAGAGTTTTTTCCAAGAATTGCTAATTAAATTCAGGAATAATTCAGATTCGATATCTTCAACACTTTGGTTTTTAGAATATTTAATATTAAGGTGCTGACAGACACGCTCTAGGACTTCACGATAGCTGACATCACTTGTTTTGCGGCGGAGTACTGTCAAGCCATCGGCAGCCAAAAATCGAAAACGCTTAGCGATCGCCTCAATGAGTTCATCTCGATCCCAGCTTTGTAATTCTTTAACAGGAGGGGTAGCTACATAATCGATGGGGTTGAACTTGCGCCGAAACAGTATATCCGCAATTTGATATAGCTCCTCGTCAGTTGCCAATGCTAGAACATTGCTTAATTCGTCCATTGTCCCATCCATTGCCCTATCTATTGATTTGTTAACGAACAGTATCTCAAGTTTTCCTTAGCTTAGAAGATTCTAGTACTAATTACTCAAATGACAAAGTTATTAAAGTTTCTGATCCTTAGATCACATTTCCAGCCTGAAAAAACTGATTTGCTATAAGATTTAACTCAGGAAAAGCTTGGGAAATAATTCGTTGATCATCACAAAACATACTAAATTGATATTCTCCATCCACAAGATTGCAAACTGAGATTGCTGGGAGCTTAACGTCAGTTCGGGTTAAGCTGGTAAATTTTAAAAGACCAAAAGTAAAAGCCTTGCTAGGCAAGGCTTTTACTTTTGGATTTTGAGAGAGCATTTGCGTAGCAAACGCTCTCTCAAAGCCCACTCGCGTTAATTACGGGGCGATCGCGAAGTTGAACTGTTTGGAGATTTTGGTTTATTGAAACCCTTACTAGCAGTTTTTGATTTTTTAGGCTTGGCTAATGGTGTAGCTGTTTCAACTTGAGGAATAGATATAGAGATGTTTCCCATAGCGATCGCATGGATATCTTCGACCAGCGGCTCTACTGTTGCGGTAATATCAGTCGGACTTAATTCAAGATTAGATTCTTTGAGTTCTGGGATAGGTTCTTCATGTTGCAATTGCTCATTAACGACAGCATCAACTTTGATTTCTAAAGCTTCATTTGTAACTGCAACAACTGTTTCATCAATCTCTGGATTAGTCGCTAAAGCTTCAGATACAGTAACTACTTCCGCAGCAGTTTCTTGAGGCTCTACAACTAATTCAGAATTTTCTAATTCAGATGCTGTAACAGTCTCCATAACTACATCAGCAACCGTATTAGAAATTTCTGACTCTGCCAATACAGGAGCAGCTTCTATTGCCAATTCGGGGATTAGCTCCAGCTCAGGAATCTCTTGATCAGCAATAGAGACACTAGCTTGCTCTACAGATTTCACAGATACATCAGGATTGATTTCAACAACCTGTTGCATTAAATGCTCAGATTCTTTCTCTAAAGCTAGAGCAACACTGTGATGAGAAGAATCAACTACATCTACAACAATCGGTTCATGTGTTGTAGGTTTAGGCTCACGTTTATTGAACCCATGACTTTTTGCCGAAGCTCTGGATTTTTTAGGTTTTGCTGTTAACGCGATCGGTTTAGACTTTTGCGGACTAATTGTTTTCGACTCTGTAACTACCAAAGTGTTTTCAGGATGTTCAGACTTAGGCTCATTAGTCCCCATCTTGGTAGAAACAGTTTCAGGTATTGTTGCAGTCTCTACTGTTGCTTCTACAATTTTTGTAGAAGTAGTTTCAGGCTCAGTAAGATTATGTGAAATTTCTTCAGGAACAATTGCAGAGACTACTTCAGAAATAGTTTCAGGCTCAACAATACTTTCTACAGCTTCACTAGAAGCAAATTCAAAAGTATTTTCAGTTTCACTATCTGTAATTTCGCTAGCAACAATTTCAGTAGTAGTTTCTAATTGAGGAATCACCTCTACAGACTCTAGGTCGATCGCACTAGCATCCTGAGTAACATCTAAATTACTCTCCAAACAGCCTATATCACTACTGTAATGATGCTCATTCTGCTCAACAGGATCGGCGTGCTCAATAACATGTTGACCGATCGAAGGAATATCGTGATTCCGAATTTCTTCAGAAATATTATCAGCAACATTAACAATGTGTTCGAGGGCTTGGGCGATCGCAGGAATGTTTTCAGAAATATCAGATGCTATATGCTCTGTATCAAAATGTTCAGCCTGAAAGCGATGAATAGATACATTGATGATTTTGCCACCTAGCCGATGAATTGATTGTAATTTCTTGGAAAGAGAACTATAAGCAACGGTAACTATCTGAATCGTCCCCTGCGTTCTTCCTTTCTGAATACCACCCGTAAACTCAATCTTAACTGGCTGACTTCTGTAATCATCTGAGCCTGTATTTACAGAATCAATATCTAAACTTTTCATATCAAACTCATCCTAGCGATCGCATTTCTACGATCACGCATCAATATACTTTTTCTAAACTAATCCATATAAGTATTCCGTAAAAATGTCTCTGTTAACAAAGTTCTGTTGGAATTGTTACAGCGCGTTGCGCTGATTAAATATAAAAACCCAAAAACTATGGCGCGTGCGCCATAGTTTTTGGGTTTTTGATTATGCTCAGGTACTTAGTGGCGCTATTCATCTGTGGGTGTCTTAAAAGAAATCACAGAATTTAGTAAAAGCTCGGTAAAGTCCAAAGCTGAAAAAACTTGAGTTAGCATATTAAGGGCTATAACCAGTTAGACTAATTGGCATAATGCAAATTAGTAGCAATAATTTAGTTTTGCGGTCTGCCAAATAAATGTATTGTTTTAAGTGCTAGCAAGATTCAGTATGCTGTTCAGCAATACTGACAAATATTTAGCGAAAATTCAGAGTATTGATCAAAGATTCTTAGCGCTTTTTATCAATGCCACATAGAAACAACTCATAGTATATAAATTGTATAAAAGGATATAGCGATTGATATGGGGCGATTAGGAGTTTTACTGCTGAACCTCGGCGGACCAGACAAATTAGAAGATGTCCGTCCATTTTTGTATAACTTATTTTCTGACCCAGAAATTATTCGCTTGCCATCGCCATTGTTGCAAGCACCCTTAGCTTGGCTCATTTCTACACTACGCGCCAAGCAATCCCAGCAAAACTATAAAAAAATTGGTGGTGGCTCTCCTCTACGCCGCATTACTGAGGAACAAGCTCAAGCTCTGCGATCGAAACTTGTGCAAAATGGTCATGATGTCCAAGTTTATGTGGGAATGCGCTACTGGCATCCTTTTACAGAGGAGGCGATCGCCCAAATTAAACGCGACAAAATCGAAGAGCTAGTCATTTTGCCGCTATATCCACAGTTTTCGATCAGTACTACAGGTTCGAGCTTCCGCTTACTTGATCGCATCTGGCAAACTGATCCCGAATTACAAAAAATCAAATATACAGTTGTCCCCTCTTGGTACGAAAATTCTGGCTATTTGCAGGCAATGGCAAACTTGATCGCCACCAAACTCGATCAGGTCAAAGATCCTAGTACAGCCCATGTCTTTTTTAGCGCCCACGGTGTACCAGTTAGTTACATCGAAGAAGCTGGTGATCCTTACCAAAAGGAAATCGAGGCTTGTGCAGCGTTAATTATGCAAAAGCTAAATCGACAAAATCCCTATAAGTTGGCTTATCAAAGTCGTGTGGGTCCCGTTGAATGGTTGCAACCCTACACTGATGTTGCGATCGAAGAATTAGCTGCACAGGGAGTTAAGGAACTAGTAGTAGTACCCATCAGCTTTGTCTCAGAGCATATCGAAACCCTCGAAGAAATCGATATGGAATATCGAGAAATTGCTGAACATGCAGGCATTGAGACTTTTGCGCGTGTACCCGCACCTGACACTGACCCCACATTTATCCAAGCCTTAGCCGATGTTGTAATTAAAGCTTTAAGCGATCGCCCAATCCCATTCTCCGCAACGATTCAACCGCAAAAAAATACCAAGCTCTATCCGCAAGAGCGTTGGGAGTGGGGCATGACTCCCAGTGCGGAAGTATGGAATGGACGTTTGGCGATGATTGGTTTCCTCATCCTCCTCCTAGAGCTATGGCTAGGACGTGGACAAATTTTGCAATAAATATAGATAGCACTTCCCAATCAAGAGAAGTATGAGGTTGTTGCCATGTCTTCGGCAGGGCAACAACCTCATACTTCTCTTGATTGAAAATACAGCCTATTTAGGTTTTGTGTAGTACAGATAGCTTTTGAAAAAGCTTGCAAAGCAAGCTTTTTCAAAAGCTATCTGGTTTTTAATAAAGCGCAAAGCGCTGTAGCTATATATTTGTAAATTTAAAGGTAGTCAGAGATTTGTGCACCGACTACTTTTGTATGATGTGCAAATCATCGTTATCTGTTACATATAAATTTCATTAAATAGATTAATAAACGATTTTAATATTTGTATTTGTGATCTAAAGCTTTACTTTATCGATAACTACAATCACGCCCCATTCCGCAAATAATTCTAAATAGATATATTGCTTGCCAGCTAATTGTGAAGAAATATTTAAGAATATCGTTATGCCTTTAAGAATATTTATATTGGTATAGAGATAGTAGATCTGTAAAGATTTATAAGGAATTTATGGGGGGTATTGATACTTAACTATTTTTTAAACATCGATTGATCCCTTACTGCTAGGCAAGATCCAGTGTTTAATTATTGTCTTTTTTGATAGCGGGGATCGCTTGTCTAGCAATGATCCCCGTTTTTTATGCTTATAATCGTCACATGGTTTATTCCAATTTTCAAAATTTATTCGATTACATATTTATCTAAAAATAAATTTCCCAATAAACCAAACTTTTAGAAAGTTATTCTTTGTAAAAATCTTAAAACCATCCCATTAACTTTCTAGTTTCTCTGAAAATCAACTTGTTATAGTAGTGAGTCCCTGACAATCTCTAAACAAGGTAACAAGATGATGTACGGCTGCTAGTCTCACTTCCAAAACCTGAAAGTAATACTTAATAGGTTTTTTATAAACAAGGTATTTAAATCAAAATTAATTTCAAGGAGTTACTCAAAATGATTGAATCTATTCGTTGCCCCAATTGTGGTTCGATCGCTGAGCGTCACCATCTCCCATATCTTGCCCAAGTGAAAACCCAATGTGATGACTGTGACTATCTATTAGTTATGTGCACTCGGAGTGGTCATGTACTTGAGTCCTATGCCCCCGGTTTGCCATCAAGACCACAGGCAATTAAGCCAATTGCTACACGCCTAACACCAATTCCCCCAAGACAAACTAACAGCTCTCGAACGAGAGATGTTGCAGCTTGCCAAGTTTAAGTTACAACATGGGGAATTTTCGATTTAGATGCAATTACTTACTATAAAAAATGACTCTCTTGGATTAAGATGCACCACTTCATCAAATCTGAGAGAGTCAAAATTTTGATTAGCACTATGATTAGCACTATGTGGTTAGCACTATGGGTGGGTGATTTTGTACATATTCACAGACTCGTCACAACTTCGTTAGACATTCTCCTGAAATAAGCATCCCAAAAAAAGTTAAAATTCAAAAGCTTTAAATCATCGAATACCAACAACAGCGTAAATCAATGACTCAAAGCACAATCGGGATTTGAAGCGCACCAAATCAGAGCAACCGATTACCAAGCACCGATTACTAAACACCAATTACCAACTGTTCATTAAGAAACCGAAACATGGCTCCAATCGCCAAACTACTGATTGCCAATCGAGGTGAAATTGCCCTCCGAATTATTCGGACTTGCGAAGAACTAGGAATTCCCACCGTTGCTGTTTATTCCGATGTCGATCGCAATTCGTTGCATGTACAGCTAGCCCACGAAGCGGTCTGCATTGGCGATTCTCCCAGCAGCAAAAGCTATCTCAATATCCCAAATATCATTTCGGCAGCCCTGACACACAATGCTACAGCCATTCACCCCGGCTATGGATTCCTGTCAGAAAATGCCCGCTTTGCAGAAATCTGCGCCGATCACAACTTATTGTTTGTTGGTCCTAGCCCCAACTCAATTCGCTCAATGGGCGATAAGTCTACTGCCAAAAAGACAATGCAAAAGGCTGGTGTACCAACTATTCCGGGGAGTGAAGGTTTAATTGAGTCAGAAGAGCAGGCTGTAAAAATTGCTCATGATATTGGCTTTCCTGTGATGATCAAGGCTACAGCAGGTGGTGGCGGTCGTGGTATGCGTCTGGTTAATAATCCTGATGATTTACTCCGTTTGCTTCGGGCTGCTCAAGGTGAAGCAGAGGCTGCCTTTGGTAATGGCGGTGTATATATCGAAAAAGTGATCGAAGATCCTCGCCATATTGAGATCCAAATTTTGGCAGATATGCATGGTAACGTCGTGCATTTGGGTGAAAGAGATTGCTCAATCCAGCGTCGTCACCAAAAATTATTAGAAGAAGCACCTAGTAGTGCTGTCAATCCCAAGTTACGCGAAAAAATGGGCGATGCGGCGGTTAAGGCTGCTAAGGCAATTAATTATGTAGGCGTGGGAACGGTCGAGTTTTTGCTGGATAAATACGGCAAATTTTATTTCATGGAAATGAATACTCGGATTCAAGTAGAGCATCCTGTGACGGAAATGATCACAGGTATTGACTTGATTGCTGAGCAACTGCGGGTTGCCCAAGGCGACAAGCTGCACTTCCATCAAAAGGATATTGAGATCCGTGGTCATGCGATCGAATGTCGAATCAATGCTGAAGACCCCGATCATAACTTCCGTCCTAACCCCGGTCGGATTAGTGGTTATTTACCTCCAGGGGGGCCAGGTGTCCGCATGGATTCCCACGTTTACACTGATTACGTGATTCCGCCCTATTATGATTCGCTCATTGCCAAGTTAATTGTTTGGGGTAGCGATCGCCCTGCGGCAATTTTACGGATGAAGCGGGCTTTGCGTGAATGTGCGATTACGGGTGTACCAACGACGATTCCTTTTCATCAAAAGGTTTTAGATGACGAAGAATTTAGACAGGGTCATGTTTATACCAACTATGTCCCATTGCTGCAAGCCAGACTCGAAGAACAAAAATAAATAAAAGCACCCCAGTGGGGTGCTTTTATTATCAGCTTATGTGACATTTCACGCTTGAGATCGGTGCGTGTTAGCATAAATTAATGCGTGTAAATGGGTGTTTTTGTTAATGCTAGCCCAGCACCGCCTTAGACCGAATCATTCAGACAATCAGCACAGAAGCTCAGAAAAATGACCAATTTGTTTTCCCTCCTCGCCGCATCCGATCCTACTATTGCAGGCTTTATCGGTAAAGAAATCGAGAGACAGCGCAACAATATCGAACTTATTGCCAGCGAAAATTTCACTTCCCTTGCGGTGATGGCAGCACAGGGATCAGTTTTGACCAACAAGTACGCCGAAGGTTTGCCCTCTAAACGCTATTACGGCGGTTGTGAATTTGTAGACGAAATCGAGTCGATCGCGATCGAGCGCATCAAAGAATTATTCGGTGCTGCCCATGCGAATGTCCAGCCCCACTCTGGCGCACAGGCAAACTTTGCTGTATTCCTCACCCTGCTTAAACCGGGGGATACATTCTTGGGTATGGACTTGTCTCATGGTGGACATTTGACCCACGGTTCACCCGTGAATGTATCAGGGCTGTGGTTTAACAAAGTCCATTACGGCTTAAATAAAGAAACTGAGCAGCTTGATTTTGATTTGATTCGTGATTTGGCGTTGCAGCACAAGCCCAAATTAATCATCTGTGGTTATTCTGCCTATCCTCGGATCATTGATTTTGCGAAATTTAGAGCGATCGCTGATGAAGTCGGAGCATACCTGATGGCAGATATTGCCCATATTGCAGGGCTGGTTGCGTCTGGTCATCACCCTAACCCCATCCCCTACTGCGATGTTGTCACCACTACTACCCACAAAACCCTGCGCGGTCCCCGTGGTGGCTTAATCATGACTCGCGATGCTGCTCTAGGCAAAAAGTTTGATAAGTCGGTTTTCCCTGGATCACAGGGTGGTCCCCTCGAACATGTGATTGCCGCTAAAGCGGTTGCCTTCGGCGAAGCCCTGCGTCCTGAGTTCAAGACCTATTGCGGACAAGTAATTGCGAACTCTCAAGCCCTTGCAGCCCAATTACAAGAACGTGGTTTGAAATTAGTTTCTAATGGCACTGATAACCACTTGCTGCTAGTTGACCTACGTTCCATTGGTATGACTGGTAAGGTTGCTGACCTATTAGTAAGCGGTATCAATATCACGGCTAACAAAAATACAGTTCCCTTTGATCCTGAATCGCCTTTTGTTACTAGTGGTTTGCGTCTCGGCTCTCCTGCGATGACCTCACGCGGTCTCAAGGAAGCTGACTTCCGCGAAATTGCTAATATTATCGCCGATCGCTTGCTCAATCCTGAAAGTGATGCCGTCCAAGCGGATTGCATCGCGAGAGTGCAAGCACTATGCGATCGCTTCCCTCTCTATCCTGAATTGGATTACCCCACGATTGCTGCTAAAGAACCCGCCCTAGCAGTTTAAAGTCAAATAAAAAAAGCTAGGGGGCAAAGCCCCCTAGCTTTTTTTATTTGTATCTAAAGGTGTAGGTTGTAACTCCAACTCAAAACATTCAATCCTGTATGATCTGTTTGATCGTTATCTTAAAAAACTTTACAAATTTTTCATACTCAGGAGTATCTAGTCATGGCTAAAGTCAAAATCGCTACCACTAAAGATGTCAGTGCTAACAAGGTCTTGAAAGCCAGTGCTAATGGTCAATCAGTGATCGTGGCAAAAGTTGGCGACAAACATTGCGCGATCGCTAACAAATGTCCTCACCTTGGACTGCCTTTAGCCAAGGGTAAATTTGAAAATGGTGTCATTACTTGTCCTTTTCATGGCTCTAAATTTGAGATCTGCACAGGCAAAAACGTCGAGTGGGTAGATTCAGTCGTGGGTATTCCCTTACCTGATTTTGCCAAGAAGATTGTTTCTATGGGCAAAGCTTCTACCGATGTCGCCAGCTTCACTGTTACCCAAGAAGGTGAAGATCTATTTATCGATGCTTAATCCCAAGCTGTTTCCCATTCTTTAGTAGGAAAACCGCTTACTGGAAAAATGCTACCTTGAATTAGCACTACAAGTATTTTGAATATGGGCGACGCTAAGCGTCGCCCATCATTGTCTCAAAGGCTTACTAGGAAGGCTTTTGCCAAAATAAAGTAGTATGGATATATTATGGCGCGATCGCAATTTCAAAATCTTCAAAAGTATCTCCGTCCTTACTGGGGTGACTTAGCTATTGGCACAGTTGCCCTACTACTGGCAAATGTTCTGGGTACATATATTCCTTCGCTGATCAGGGGCGCAGTTGACGATCTTGGCAAGATCAAAACTGGAGATTTTCATCACCTGATGAATTACGTATGGCTGATCGCAGGATTGTCCTCATTGATGTGGTTCATCCGCATGGCATCCCGCGTCTGGATCTTTGGAATTGGTCGCAAAATCGAGTTTAGCCTCAAGCAGCAAATTTTCGAGCATTTACTCAAGTTACCACCGAGCTACTTCGCTAACAATTCTGCTGGGGAGACAATCAGTATTGTCACCAGCGATGTCGAAAATATTCGCCGCCTGATGGGATTCGCACTACTGAGCATTATCAACTCGGTATTTGTCTATAGCCTGACATTACCAGCAATGGTGGCAATTGATCCTTTCCTAACTTTGCTATCAATTTCGGTATATCCGATCATGTTAGCGATCGTGCAGCGCTTTAGTGGTCAATTGCGCGATGAGCAGTTAGAAGTACAGGAAGAACTATCGCAAGTCAGTTCGTTGCTTCAAGAAGATCTCAATGGCATGGCACTGATCAAAACCTATGCACAGGAGCAGAATGAACGGGATGCATTTGGTAAGCTGAACGATCGCTTGCTAGATGCCAATTTACGCATGGCGCGTAGTCGTAATATTTTATTTCCATTACTCGGGGGTATTGCCAGTATTAGCTTTTTAGTATTGATTTGGTTTGGGGGCGAAAAGCTTGCTAATCCTGCCAATACTACTTTTAAGATTGGTGATTTATTAACCTTAATCATTTATGTAGAACGCTTGATCTTCCCAACAGCTATTTTGGGATTTGTGATGGTGACTTACCAACGGGGTATTGTCAGCATTGAGCGAATTCAGGGCATTCTCGATATTCCACCTGCGATCATCAATTCCCCCAATGCGATCGCTCTCAACAAAGCGCAAGTTACAGGCAAAATCGAAGCAAGAGATCTCTGTTTTACCTATCCTAATGCGAGTCAATCTGCCCTTAATCACGTCAATTTCACAATTCATCAAGGAGAAACAGTCGCGATTTTAGGAACGGTAGGTTCTGGAAAATCCACGTTAGCTAGTGCCTTAATGCGCTTAGTGGAAGTTCCATCGGATCAAATTTTTATCGATGGCGTAGATATTACCAAAATGAGGATCGAAGACTTGCGATCGATCATTTCTTTTGTACCGCAGGATAGTTTTCTATTCAGTGCCACCATGCGTGACAACATTCGCTATGGCAAGCCCCAAGCCTATGATCATGAAGTAGAAAACTTCGCGAATCAAGCTCGCATTGAGCAGGAAATTTTAAAATTTCCTAAGCAATACGATACGCTGGTGGGTGAGCGAGGGATTACCCTATCTGGTGGTCAGAGACAGCGTACTGCTTTAGCCAGAGCCTTGCTAGTGGATACGCCGATTTTGGTACTAGATGATGCGCTATCCAGTGTTGACAATCAAACAGCAACAGGAATTTTAAGTAATTTGCCACGCAACAAAACAGTTCTCTTTATTACGCATAATCTATCGGCTGCCTCAACTTGCGATCGCATTATTTTGATGGATGCAGGCAACATCGTCCAAGTAGGCAATCACACCGAATTACTTGCCGATTCGTCTCTCTATCAAAAACTATGGAATCAACATAAACTTGAAGTTTCTCTTCGCTAATAGAGACTTAGGCTAAAGGATATGCATAAAATAAGGAGCCAGATTTTTGGTGGTGCAGCTTTGCCGTATCACCAAAAATCTGGCTTCCTATTATTAAATCGCAGAAACCTAAATGTTAACTTGGCAAGCGATAGTATCCCTAGCGACCTTCATCGGGGTCATCTTTTTACTGATTACTGAATGGATACATTTTGTAGTAGCCGCTTTTCTTGGCGCGTTACTCCTGATTATAACTAACACAATAACTATGCCTGAGGCGATCAGCTATATCGGCAAAAGTCATGGCACTTTGGGACTCTTCTTTGGGGTGATGGTGATGGTACGCGCCTTTGAACCCACAAAGATCTTTGAGTACCTTGCTACCCAGATGGTGATTCTTGCTAAGGGAAGAGGCGATCGCTTGCTATTAGGAATAGTTGCAATCACCACACCGATTTGCGCTGTTTTACCTAATGCCACCACGGTGATGCTACTTGCACCATTAATTCCGCCAATGGCACAGGAAATCGGTGTAGATTTTGTGCCCCTATTGATTTTGATGGTATTTGTAGCGAATAGCTCTGGTTTGCTTACCATCGTTGGCGATCCTGCTACTTATATTGTTGGTGATGCCATCAATATGAGTTTTATGGATTATCTTATGCAACTAAGTCTTGGTGGGGCGATCGCTGTTGGTGTGATTGTGGCAATTTTGCCATTCTTATTTCGCAAAATCTGGAATAAGAAGTTAGAGAACCTTGAACGCCTTCCTCATCCCAAGATTAATCATCCCCGCACTCTGATTATTGGCGCAATTATTACTGCCTTTGTGCTGACATTTTTTGTGATTGGCGAAACTTTACCAGTTCCCGTATCACCTGCAACCGTTGCTTTGCTGGGGGCTGCTCTCGCTCTCATGCTAGCTCACCATAGCAAGATGGATACAGTACCGCATATTTTGCGAGATGTTGATTGGAGTACCTTGATTTTCTTCATGTGTATTTTTGTGCTGATTGGCAGCCTAGAGAAAACAGGTGTAATCGCCAGTATGTCTGGATTACTCGCAATCGTATTAGGAAAAAATATTGCCCTTGGTTCTATCTCTTTAATCTTTTTTGTAGGATTAATTTCTAGTGTAGTTCCAAATATTCCTCTCGTAGTGGCGATGGTTCCCTTACTCAAGCAATACGTAGTAAATGTTGGTTTAGCCAGTCCTGAAGTACTCTCTCCAGATTTTGCAGGACAATTTCCCAACGTGGTACTACCACTTTTCTATGCCATGATGTACGGCGCAACCTTAGGAGGCAACGGAACTTTAGTTGGGGCTTCTTCCAATATTGTCGCAGCTGGGGTTGCCGAACAGCATGGCAAACGCATTTCCTTTAAGGTGTTTTTACGTTATGGCATCCCCGTCATGATTTTGCAATTGGTTGCCGCAGCAATCTATGTCACGCTCAGATTTTTGATTGTTTAATGCTTTCTCTCAGTACATTAAATAACGTCAGTTCGGGATGATTTGAAACTGGCTTTGAAAATTCGCCAGCTTAACTCGAACTGACGCTAAATTAACGTCAGTTCCACGAAGGCGGAAAATGGTAAAAATCGCTAAGCGATTTTTACCATTTTCCGCCATTTGCGCGGCGCGAAGCGCCGCACAAATGGCGTTATCGAACTCACGTTAAATTAAAGTTTAGGTAGTTCCCAAATATTAATACTTTTATCTTGACTGCTACTAATCAGTTTCTGATTGTCTGGAGTAATTACTAGAGATGTAACAAGATCTGTGTGACCAATCAAATCCCAAATTAGAGACTTAGTTTTGAGATTCCATAGGTGAATAGAATCAGGATTGTCTTTGCCTCCACTGATCAAATAATTGCCGTCACTAGTAATCGCGATCGCCTCAATGGCTTCCTTATGTCCAGTGAGTATGAACAACTGGTTTCCTGTAGCAATATCCCAAACACGAATCGATTTATCATTACTGCCACTAATAATACGCTTACCGTCAGGGGTAATTAACACACAGGTCACCCCCGCCAAATGCCCTGAAAGAGTTTTTACAGTTTCTCCCGTTTTGGAATCCCAAATTCTTAATGTCTTATCTCGACTAGCACTCACTATTTGCTTGCCATCAGGTGAAATCGCAATCCCCCAAATTTTGTCAGTGTGACCTTTGAGCGATCGCAGTAATTTACCTGTAGCAAGTTGCCAAACATTTACCGTATTGTCATAGCTTCCGCTAACTAAGAGATCACTAGAGGTCGCGATCGCCAAATTATTAACAAGGTTGGTATGACCGCTCAAAGTTTTAACTACCTTGCCTGAGGGGATATCAATAATTTTGATGTTCTTATCTTGACCTGCGGTGACAATCTGTCGATCAGACAAAAATACTACAGCGCGAACCCATCCTCCTTGATCCTTAATTTCACGAGTTGAATTAGTATTTCCTTCTAGTTCCCAGAACTTCACCGTACCATCATCACTAGCACTAGCAATAGTTTTGCCATCAGGACTCAGCGCCACATTTTGAATACTATCTACATGTCCTTGTAAAAATCGAATCGGAGTCAACCGTTTCTTCTGCAAAGTAGGAAGAGTAAAATTAATCTCCTCAAAGCTACCAAGGGCTGACACCTTAATCGCTGTACCAATCCCTAAGCCCAAAGTCGCTGCTACCATGACAGATACCACTAACAAAATCGGCGAAGTTGGTTTACGGGTAGATTCTTTAATCGCTTTTTTAATTGATTTGCGTTTAGCTTTAGTCTTGGAATTAGGCGAAAGTTTGTCAAGCTGTTCTATCTCTTTCAGAATCTTTAAAATAGCTTCACAGTTAATAGGACGATCGCTAGGCTTACGAGCAATCATCGTATCAATGAGATCAGCAAATTCTTCGGAAATTTCAGGAGCAGAGGAGTGCCACTCAAAAACATCGCGATCGGGATTATAGGTGTCAAGGGGATATTTACCTGTCACCAAATGGAGCATTGTGCAGCCAAGGGAATAGAAATCAGACTGTGGCACAGCAAAGCCTTTTTCCTGTTCAGGAGATGTATATCCCACTGAACAAATACTGGTAACTCCTTGGATACCGCCGATTTTAGCAAGATAAGTATGAGTTGCCTCACGGGCAGTCCCAAAGTCAATCAGCACTAGTTGCCCCGATGGAGACAACATTACATTCGCTGGTTTAATATCACGATGGAAATAGCCTTTGCTATGGACTAACGCCAAAATTTCTACCAATTGCCGTAGCCAGACGATCGCTCTTTTTTGAGCGATCGGTTGACCATTGCGTTGATTGATCCATTGTTCGAGATTTACCCCCTCAATTTTTTGCATGACGATTCCATGCAAAATTTGACCATTTTCTAGAGTGTGATGTACATAGGTTTCGATCTTGGGGATGCCGGGGTGTTCGATTTGTCCCAAGACAAAAGCCTCCTGCTGAAACAGTGAAACCGCCTTGCTATCTCCATTCAAATCCTGTTTTAGGACTTTCAGTATTTTAGGTTGTCTTGCGGGATTTTCAGCTTCATATACGACTCCAAAGCCCCCAGAGTCACTCAATAATTTAGTTACGGTATAGCAGCCATCGATTAACAGTTCCGAGCCACATCCTTGACAAGTTGGATAATTATCATTGTCGGGATGATTAGGAATTGGGCAATTAGGATTAATACATAGACGCATGGTGTTTTAAAGCGTACCAGTCTAGACTTACTATAATCTCTAGCGCAGTCAAATTTATAGTCAGCTCATAAAAGTAAAGAGATTGCTTAGCACCTTGTTACCGAATAATTCATGATCGAATACATCACAACACTTGTTATTAATGCAGCAATCTTTGCCCTGTTTAGTCTTGGACTCAATCTGCAATGGGGTTTCGCAGGATTAGTAAATTTTGGGCATGTTGCTTTTATGACCGTCGGGGCATATACCACCGTTTTACTTAGTCTCAATGGTGTGCCTTGGTTCCTTGCTTTTCTGATTGCTGCCGCGATCGCAGGTTTACTCGGCATCCTCATTGGTAGCACAGCACTTAAACTGCGCGAAGATTATCTTGGTATCGTCACCATTGGTGTATCGGAAATGGTACGCCTATTTGTCAATAATGAAGAATGGCTGACCAAAGGTACAGGTGGTGTACAGGACTTTCCACTTCCATTGGTCAATATCGTGGCTCGTCAGAACTATTCTTTTATTCTGGCTGCTCTATTAATTTTTGTCGTTGTGATCGTTTATTGGCGATTGGAATGGCTAGTGCGATCGCCTTGGGGAAGAGTCCTCAAAGCGATCCGTGAAGATGAGGAAGTAGTTAAGGCGCTTGGTAAAAATGTGTTCTGGTACAAGTTACAAGCCTTTGCGATCGGTGGTGCGATCGGTGGTATGGCAGGTGCATTCTATGCTTGGCAATTAACCACGGTCTATCCCGATAACTTTATTCCCCTGATTACATTCCAAGCATGGACAATTGTGACTATTGGTGGTGCTGGCAATAACCTTGGCGTAATCCTCGGTGCAGCATTGTTTCAGTTTTACAATGCTGTACCCAGATTCCTGCCTGAACAAATCCGTGCCGATGGTGGCAGATTTGAGGCAATTCAGTTAATTTTAATTGGCTTGACCTTAATTATCCTGATGCTCTGGCGACCACAGGGAATTTTAGGTAATAAAGATGAATTGACTTTAAACAGATAAAAAAATAGGTTGCTTGGCAACCTATTTTTTTATCTGTTTAAAACCCAAATAAGTGAAGGCGGCACGAAGTGCCGCCTTCACTTATTTGGGTTTTATGTCCTCAGCAAAACTTACATTGCCATAGCAAAAGAAATGCGTTTTTAGTATTTGGGAACAGAAGGATCGATTTGTTCACTCCATGCGTTGATACCGCCCTGTACATTGATCCCATCAATGCCAGCTTGCTTGAGAATGCCAAGAGCCTTCATCGATCGCCCACCCATTTTGCAATGCGCGATTAGCTTATGCCCATTGAGCAAAGCCTTGACCTTTTCTACACCATTACCATTTTCGATTTCTGGCAAAGGCACTAGAACGGTATTGGGGATTCTGCCAATTTCCCATTCGTTAGGGTTACGCACATCGATAATCACGTAATCCGATGCACCAGCATCAATGATCTCTTTAAGTTCTTTGACGTTAATTTCGGCGATCGCTTTTTGTGCTTCCATTTCAGTTTCTTTTTGTTGGGGAATACCACAGAATTGCTGATAATCGATCAATTTCTCAATAACAGGACGTACTGGGTTAGGACGTAGCTTGAGTTCACGGAAAGACATCTTCAAGGCATCGTAAAGTAATAAACGTCCACTGAGGGTATTTCCTTGTCCAAGAATAATTTTGACGGTTTCCGTCGCTTGGATCACACCAATGATCCCAGGTAAAATTCCTAAAACGCCACCTTCAGCACAGGAAGGTACTAGTCCAGGTGGTGGTGGTTCTGGATAGAGATCGCGATAGTTGGGTCCACCTTCATAATTGAAGACCGTCGCCTGTCCTTCAAAGCGGAAAATTGAGCCGTAGACGTTAGGCTTATTTAGCAATACACAGGCATCATTAACGAGATAACGTGTGGGGAAGTTATCTGTACCATCGACCACAATGTCATATGGAGCCATGATCTCCAGAGCATTTGCCGAAGATAGATGCGTGTTGTACAAATCAATCTGGCAATAGGGATTGATCTCCAAGATTCGCGTTTTTGCAGACTCGATCTTGGGTTTACCAACTGTACTGGTGCTATGAATGATTTGACGTTGAAGGTTAGAGGTATCCACCACATCAAAGTCTACGATGCCGATGCGTCCAATCCCTGCGGCAGCGAGGTATAACAACAAAGGCGAACCCAAGCCACCCGTACCGATACATAGTACGCTAGCAGCCTTGAGTCGTTTTTGTCCTTCTACCCCAACTTCAGGCAAGATCAGGTGACGCGAATAGCGCTCATAGTCATCTTGGGTGAGTTGAATCGAATTTGGGTCTGGGTTGAGCATGATTAAATAAATCGCACTTTTGATTCGTGCAATAGCACGTTAAAAGCATAAGGCGATCGCCTATGCTTGTTTTGATATTTATATTGTAGTTTCCCAGTTTACGCTTTGTAGGAATGTTATATCTTTATTGCAGTTCTGCTAACTAGCTAATCTCCGATCTAGTATTTACAAAAGTTGGTAATCCTAAAGAAGTGATGATTTGCTGAACAAATGTACTGTAGATCATCATCCCCAAATTTGAACTGCAAAATATAGCTGACGGAGCTTATGGACATCCCTTATATCTACTACATTCCCATTTATCCAGACGATGACAACTGCGAAACCTTAATGCACTTATTTATAGGTAACCCAGGTTTAGATACAGAAATCCTCACTTTATTGGAAACTCTCGACAATCGCGAGCATGAGGGTGAAGCAGTGGACTATATCCATGAGCTTGAAGATAAAATTGGGCTGAAGCGTGTTTCGGTTAGATATTTACCCCGTAAACGCGATCGCGCCGTACCGATTATGACCTAGACAAAAAAATCGCGCTTTGCGCGATTTTTTTTGTAAGGGGGTGATATCCCCACTTTAGTTAATTTCTGTAAAGTTGAGTCAGCTTGTAAAATTGATTATAGATGTAAGTTTAACGAGAGCATTAATCATGGCATTTTTTGATTCTGAGATTGTTCAACATGAAGCTCGTAATCTATTTCAAGATTATCAAGCCTTAACTCAGCTTGGCGGTAGTTATGGCAAGTTTGATCGCGAAGGTAAAATCCTTTTCATCGAAAAGATGGAAGAGATGATGGATCGCTATAAAATTTTTATGAAACGATTTGAATTATCCGATGACTTTATGGCACAGATGACCCTAAAGCAGTTGGAAAGCCAATTAGGTAATTTTGGAATCACTCCTCAGCAGATGTTTGATCAGATGAATCTGACCTTAGAAAGAATGAAGGCAGAATTGGAAAATCAACCTTAGGGAAGGAAAGAATCTCGGTATATTTTTTACCTTTGGAACTGTGGGCGTGCCATAACTAATACGGCTCGCACATTAATATCTCGACGACGAAGAGTCGCGATCGCTTCACGGATCGTTGCGCCAGTTGTATAAATGTCATCACATAAAATGACATCCCGATAGTTTGCTTTGAGCGATGGAACCGTAAAAGCTTGCAACAGATTTTCTTCCCTCTCTGTAACGCTTTTCGTTTGCATCTGCGCTTTGGTATCTCTAATCCGTTGGAGTATTTGTGGCTTACAAGGAATTTGTGTCAAGTCACAAAATTGCTTCGCTAAAACTTCCGCTTGGTTAAATCCCCTAGATTTTAATTTGTTAGCATGGAGGGGAATTGGCACTACTGTTATTGGTTTGTACTTTTGCACAAGTGCTTTAGTAATTGGCGATCGCTGCCAAGTATTCGCAATCTTTTCGGCAATTACTTCCATAATCTCAGGATGGTTATCATATTTGCACGCAGCGATCGCCCGCTTCAATGCACCGTCATAAATTCCCCAACTATAAAGTGGAATCTCTGGAGAAATAGGATGATCCTTTTGTAAAAATTCTCGTGATTGATAAGCTGTAATTTGGCGATCGCAGTCTTTGCATAAAATGTGATCGGCAGGACGCTTGCATAATGGACAATTTGCTTGCCAGAGAGAATCTTTAACGGTATTCGCAAAGCGATCAATTTTTAAACTACGGCCAATCGATTTGAGCCATTCCATAGCTTCTTACATTTTCTTAGATATTACAGCGCTTTGCGCTTTCTCAAAACCCAGATCAATTTTGAAAAAGCTTGCGAAGCAAGCTTTTTCAAAATTGATCTGTATTACTCAAACCCCAAATAGGCTGTCTGTTACCAGATAGTCGGCACGAATAATTTACTTTCTCCTAAATTTTATTACCTTTGTTAATGTGGTTGCCCTGTTGACTGTCGCGACTTTGTGGTGCTCAGAAACTCAAAATGCTATGTTAGGAAATCTGTCTTATTCAATTTTGCATTTAACCTTGTAATGTCTAAAAACTATAAAATTACGCTCCTCCCCGGTGATGGCATTGGTCCTGAAATTATGAAAGTGGCGGTAGCGGTACTTCAGGCGATCGCACCCAAATTTGATCTTACCTTTGCTTTCGAGACGGCTTTAATCGGTGGAGCAGCGATCGATGCAACGGGACATCCCCTACCCGATGAAACTTTGCAATTATGTAAAAATAGTGATGCAGTTTTGCTAGCCGCTGTGGGTGGCGATAAATGGGACTCAATGCCATCCCATTTGCGACCTGAACAAGCTTTATTAGGCTTACGTGGTGGGATGGAACTATTTGCAAATTTACGTCCTGCTCAAATTTTGCCCCAATTAATTGATGCTTCTACCTTAAAACGTGAAGTTGTCGAAGGCGTAGATATTTTAGTAGTGCGCGAACTTACAGGTGGTATCTATTTCGGTAAACCTAAGGGAATTGTTGCCGATGAAAATGGGGTGCGTCGCGGTTTCAATACGATGGTATATACCGAGCCAGAAATCGATCGCATTGCTAAAGTTGGTTTTGAAGCGGCGCAAAAAAGACGTGGTTCCGTTGTCTCTGTTGATAAATCCAATGTCTTAGATGTTTCGCAGCTATGGCGCGAGCGTGTAACTGCTATTTCTGCTGACTATCCTGATGTGAAGCTATCGCATATGTATGTGGACAATGCCACGATGCAGATCATTCGCAATCCCAAACAATTTGACGTAATTCTAACTAGCAATCTCTTTGGCGATATTCTCTCCGATGCGGCGGCAATGCTCACAGGCAGTATCGGTATGTTGCCATCGGCGAGTCTTGGCGTGTCAGGTGCTCCAGGAGTATTTGAACCTGTGCATGGTTCTGCTCCTGACATTGCAGGTAAAGATTTAGCCAACCCATTAGCACAGGTTTTAAGTGCGGCGATGATGTTACGCTATGCCTTTAATGAGGGTGCAGCAGCTGATGCGATCGAGGCAGCAGTCAATAAAGTTCTTGATTCAGGTAAGCGTACAGGCGACATTATGGCGGATGGTTGCGAAAAATTAGGATGTGTCGCGATGGGCGAAGCTTTACTCGCAGCGATATAAAACAACATAAGCTTTTTGTGCTGTACTTCTCACAGTCAAAACAACAAAGTCGAAGCGCACTGACTTTGTTGTTTTAATACGATATTTGAGAGAGGGTTTGTTATCCAAACCCTCTCTCAAATATCAAAAGTACAAGCCTTGCTAAGCAAGGCTTGTATAGCTTTCGCCAAGTGTATCAGGACATAAAACCCAAGAAGAGAAAGGCGGCGCGAAGCGCCACCTTTCTCTTCTTGGGTTTTGATTTTGCCCTAACATAAGTGACGACAGCTATACTTTTGGGATTTTAAAATTTGCCATCCTAACCCGAACTGCTGTTGTTTTAAGGTCGATTTATTTCAGTACGAGAAGGCTGCTGTTCAGGAATAAAAAAACCACTGGTTGGTTTAGTCAAAATTTCGACATCGTTAACTTTTTGGGAATTCACTAAAGCAGTATCACGATCTTCCCATCGACTGCGTATTGGCACAGTGTCTACAGATGTCGATAATAAAGGCATCGTACTTACCTGATTGGAGATCTGACGATTTAGGTCAAAATCATTTTCATAAGTACGGCTACGGCTATGGACAGTTTGGCGCAATAAGGCAATTCGCTCGGCAATTCGAGCATCGGTATTTGCAGAGATGGCTAATGGCTCACGGATTGAGTTATAGGCTCGATCAACTTTGGTATAGATCCTTTTGCGATCGCTAATATTGGCTTTTGCTACATAGGCTGGGCGAGTCAGTCCACCTAATTCCTGCTGCGATTGGGCTTTTATTTCGGCAAGTATCTCAGCTTCATCTAACATAAATGAAGTTTTTCCATCTTGGGTAGATGTTGATGGCTTGGGTGCTGAATCTTTAGGTTTAGGAGGAGGACTAACCTTTGGTAGCTTAATCCCTGCAGGCGATGGATTAACTCCCTCTAAGGCCTGTTTTCCAAATTTATAGGCGACAAGTCCAGCTACAAAACCTACGACTAGCATCGCTATTAGTAGCATCAGACTATAGCTAAGCCTAAATTTTTTAGGTGGCTTTTTTTTCTTGCGGAGACGCTTTTCTGGCTTTTCGGGGCGAGTTGTTGCCATCACAAACTTGTTTAGCTAAAATTTCCCTTGGGCAACCTACAAGGTAGCTTGCTGATAGCATATAATACTTACGGTTATAATCACAATATTACCAAGGTTGGCTGACTGGTAAAGCAAACGACTCATAATCGTTGATATGTCGGTTCAATTCCGACACCTTGGATAAGACGCACAAGCCACTACAACTAAATTACACCATGTAAATACTTACACGGTTAGACACTTTTGGACACATTTAGCTTGTTTTTGACTATCAAATGACTATCAGATTTGCTATGATATTCATAAGCAAACGAGTTGATAGTCAAGATCATGGACACATCTAAAAATCGTCAAAGCTGGGGTACAGTTAGTGTTGAGTCATTTCGGGAACGACTAAGACTGAGATTGCCAAGACAGGTGTTTGAAGGCAAGCAAAAATACTTAGCTCTTGGACTTGTCGATACTAAGATTAATCGTAAAATTGCAGAGGCTAAGGCTCAAGAGATCGAGTCTGATATTGTTCTTGAGAGATTTGACTACACACTAGACAAATATCGCCCCACCCATTTAAAGCCTGTGACTATCAAGGATAGTCAAACTGCTCTAAATCTTGGTGAACTATGGGACAAATATATGGAGTTCAAGAAGCCGATCGCCTCTCCTAGCACTATTGGTAATCAATACGCAGGATTTACCCGTGCGATCGCGCTTTTGCCATCACAAAATTTAAAAGACTCTGTAATGATTCGGGATTGGATCGTTGCTAATAAGCCGCCTAATGCAGCTAAGCGCTTGATCGTACAACTTAATGCTTGCTGTAAATGGGGCATGAAATCAGGACTAATCACTGAAAACCCATTTTTTGATATGGCATCTGAAATCAAGTTGCCCAAAAATCAACGTGGTGAAGAAAACGACATTACACCTTTCACAAGGGAAGAGCGTGATCTGATTATTGAGGCTTTTGCAAAGCATCCTCACTATCGCTATTACACCAGTTATGTCCAGTTTTGCTTTTTTACAGGTTGCAGACCTAGTGAGGCGATCGGACTGCAATGGAAACACATTGATTTTGATAATAGTGTAGTTAAGTTTAGACAGGCTGTTGTTTTTGGTGAAGGCTATCAACCTACTATCAAGGATGGCTTAAAGACACAAGAAAAGCGCGACTTCCCAATTAACAATCAACTGCGAGAAATTTTGATTACACACAAGCCTGAAGGGGCAAAACCTAATGACTTTGTTTTCTCTGCGAAAGAAGGTGGATTTATTAGAGTTAATAATTTTGCAAATGTGGCATGGCGCAAAGTTTTAGAAAGTTGTGGGCTTGCGTATCGCAAGCCATATCAAACTCGACACTCATTTATTACGTTGTGCCTTGATGCTCATATCGAAGTTAAAGATATAGCTAAGTGGGTTGGGAACTCTCCAGAGATTATTTACCGTCACTATGCTGCTCATTTGCGTAGCCTTGCTGTACCAGAGTTGTAAATTAAGCAAAACAAACAGTAATAACTAATTCACGGGTCTAGGTAATGACATCATCATCAGAGTCACAAGTAATAAATGGAAGATATGGAAGATACTGTTATGCAACTTGTGAATTTATTGGACAGACTAGTATCAACACACGTTGGAATGCTCATTTCCATTGGAAAGATGTAGGTTCAGAAGTAGGAACTGAATTAGAGCAGATTGCTTACTTTATCTCTAATTTGCCAGATACTGACCTTCTAGAAGGTGGGCAAGATCTTGATTATGGAATTTTACAGGAATGGGTTTATTGCAAAGATAAATGCATTGAGATAGCTAGATGCTTTCTAGTTGAAAAAGGGACGAATAGCGATCTATTACTGAACTTACTAAAGGCTGATGAAATCGATCAATTCATATATGATTTTAGATGGATAGAAACAGACTTGTATAAGAATCTCTGGATGATGATTACTACTCATAAAACAGTAATTGTAGAGAGCATGAAAAAAAATTGGAAATATCCATTTAGCTCCGAAATAGAACTATTTTGCCAAATTATACGAGAAGATCTGGAAGGAGAGTTTATTTGCTATCTTGAACCGTTTTATCAATATCACGCAAAAACTCTAGGTGAAATTGATAAGTTAAAGCGTAAACAGCATAGAGATGAGATCACGCCAGATGAAGAATCAAAGATGTGGAGACTAATTGACAAGTCCAGAACTCCCGCTATTTGGTTCGATAGGCTAATAACAATAGCTAACAAGTTAGGCGATTTAGAATTGGAATCAATTAAACCTTATCTTGATAAGCACTCAGACTATATAGATAAGATGAGCCTAATGCATATCAAAGCCGATCGCGATCCAAAATTAAAAAAACACAGTAGAAAATCTCACTATGTCGAAAATGGGGGATTTTTTAAAGGGGTTAGGAAGTTATGGAAAGCTTAACAATTCGCAACAATCTGGACATCCTTACCAAATAAGGAGCTTGGCTAAATAATAAGTATCTGTAAATAGACAAAAAGATCTATGGATACTCAATTTTGTACAAAGAAGTCTCTTTGTAAAGCAACAGGATTATCAAACTCGACATTTAAAAAATATCGGTTTGAGGGGGATTGGATTGAAGGGATTCACTGGCAACGGGTGAACTCTCGCTGTGTGCTGTATAACCTGTCTTTGATCTTGGATTGGTTGGCTAATCGGAGTCAGCCTGAGCATCATCAAAAAGCAATTGATTTCTATGTGCGATCGCTTCCTTCTAACCAAGGAAAACGTAGAAGTGCGGGGTAATAAGAACTAATTCACTTACTAAATATTTCAGAGGGGACTAAATATGAACGATGACACTGAATTGATGGATTCTCAAGCGATCGCAACTTTTCAATATGGGGCAAACTTCAAAGTAATTGGTAAATGCGATCCTCAGAATCTTAGCTATGTGGGTGCATTTACCACTCAGCAAGGCACGTTTGCTGACCTAGTAAGGCATATTAACAAAGGACATCCTTGGATGCCAGCGCTACTCGATGAAGGTGCTACTCGATGCAATTCAAGTGCAAACTATACTGAACTGTTACCCCTTGATATTGACTCAGGGTATTCTATGGATGCTGCAAGTGTAGATCCTTTTATTATCAAGCATTGTGGACTAGCGATAGAGAGTAATTCCAGCACTCCAGAGAATCATAAATTTAGATTGGTTTTTCGATTAACTACTCCTTTAATTGGTGCTGAGAAAATCAAGATCGTTTTACGATACCTCATGGATTTGTATCCACAGGCTGATAAAGCTTGTAAAGATCCCTGTCGGTTTTTCTTTGGAGCCAAGGATCGCCAACCTTTTATCCTCAATGAGAACGCATTTTTACCCGCGAGTTTTGTGGAACGGGCTGGAGCTTGGTGGGCAAAGCAGGAACATCAAAAGGCTAAGCAATTAGAACAGTCTGAAATTGCTTTACAAAAGCGGCGTAAAAATTATGAAAGAGAAGGGATTGCAGATGATACCGATCTATGTGTTGAGATGGCTCTTTCCTATATCCCACAAAGGGTCGAAGGGACTAGCACATATGAAGTTGCGCGTGATGTGACATGGGCTTTATGCTCACACTATGGGACTGAACTAGCAGCGCAAATGATGGAGGCTCATAGTCCGAGTCATGGTAATTGGAACCCTGCTAAGGTTGCTAGTCAGTTTAAGGAGGGACAGATTAAGCTTGGCACATTATTTCATTTAGCGAAATTGAAGGGCTTTAAGATGCCATCTAAGCCCAAAAAAGAGCGCAAATCTAGGAAAGCATCTAAACCAAAACCGCCCACTATGGCAGATATTGCCAAAATGGACGGAATTGAAATTAAAGATGAGAAGTATTTTGTAAATCTGGTTCATCTTTGCGATCGCCCTACCAAAGCGATTTTACAAGGTACAGCCAAAGATATCGATCTGGATAAATTGATTGATGCCTACAAAGAATTGAGGGCATGGGAAAACGTTTCGCTCAAATTTGCACCCGATACTATGCGCTATGTGAAAGGTTTAACAATTATGCGAAAGCTATGCAGTGAGCGCTTTCATAGGGATATAAAAAAGGACTTTGAAAACATTCCCGATCAAGCTTCTCTTATGCCTTCGCTTTACTACGAAGGTGACAATGATGCAATTAATAAATCTTTTAATAGGATGTGGAAGATGAAGATTACACCAGTTTTTGAAGATGATGCTGAAGGCGAGAAGGCAAAGGCTTTTGAAGCTAATGAACTTAAAAATTTACGCATGAGAGTTGAGAGTGCTTTCCGTTCTAATCTCAAATATAACGTTGAGATTAAGGAATGGTTTGAGTATAAGGATGGATTGTGGAAAAGAATTGATATTGCAGAGGTGGAAGCTGAATCGCGTCAATTGTTGCATGATTTGACTTGTAGTGATGATTTTTTGGAAGGAGTTCCACCAACAAAAAAGCAGATTGCTGAATTTATGAATCGTATACAGCACTCAGTACAGATTAAAAAATTTGATGCTGACAATGAATATCCCGATCTAATAAACCTCAAGGATTGCGTACTTAATCGCAAAACTCGCGAGTTACTACCCCATGACCGAAAATATAATTTCACATGGCAATTACCCTATAACTGGAGCGATCGCCACAAGGGCTGTGATGAGATCATGTCTTGGCTTGATTGGGTCTTTGAAGGTGACAAAAATAAAATTATGTTGATGCTGTGTTTCTTAAATGCCATCGTCACCCAACGCAGCGATCTACAGAAATTTATGCAGATTATCGGACAGGGTGGGACTGGGAAAAGCACTTTTTCGATTGTTGCTAGGGCGCTAGTAGGGATTGAGAACTGTCGCTCTACTCAGATGTCAGCATTAGAGGGGAATCGGTTTGAAGGGGCTAACCTTTACGGAAAAAGATTGCTAATCATCAGCGAAGCCGATAGTTACACTGGGGATGCTCCAATGATCAAGAACATCACAGGCGGCGATCCTATTCGCTATGAGGTTAAAGGTATTCAATCTCGTCTAGATTTTGTCTTTAACGGTAAATTGTTGATTGTTGCGAATAAACCTTTTGAGCCGAAAGAAGCTGATTCTGCATGGTACAGGCGTGTGATTAATGTTCCTTTTAATCGTGAAGTGCCTCTCGATCAAAAGGAATCATTGCTAGAGATTCAAGGCGATCGCTTTATTGGCAAGTTTGAGCCATACATCGCAGGACTGCTTGATAAGGTGCTTAGCATACCTGACGAGACAGTTAAGGCTTTCTTAGAGAAAACCTCTAAATATGTGCCATCTTTAGACGATCACAAGGCGGAAATGATCCTCCATAGTAATTCTCTCGCTCAATGGTGTGATGAGAATCTGGTGCTGTTGCCAACTGCCAAAACTTATATCGGTAGTGGCGAAAAGCAGTCTATATCGACTGAGGTGCAAAGTGGCGTTCGGATTAATGACACAAAATATAAAGATTCTGACAAACTACTTTACTCAAACTATTGCCAGTTTTGCACCTATAGAGGTAATTCTCTAGTAAGCTTGTCACGTTTTAGCCGTAGCCTTTTAGAGCTTTTTAACGGGGTGTTGAAAGTTAATACGGTCAAAAAAGATCGTGACACGGACGGGGTTTTTATCATTGGCTTGGCTATTCGGACTCCCGATCATGTAACTATCCCCACCCCAATCAAGAAAACCTTGCTCAACAATGTAGATTTGATGACGGGTAATGTAGACTTCATGAAGACTGAAACCCTTGCTAGTAAAGAGTCTGTAGACTATGTAGGCTTTTTTCAAGTTTCGGCTAGTAGTAATCAAGAACCTGAGTTTTGGTAACTGCTATGGGGGGACACAAGCGATCGCTATGAAACGATAAGTAACACATAGGTATAAAAAGAAGTTGCCCCAAAGTCTACATAGTCTTCATATCCTCTATAGGAGACAGTTCTAGCCTTAATAGAGTCAACATATTTAGATTTAAAGTCTACATATGTTGGCTCTTTTTTTGCGATCGCACCTGATGCAAAACTGTATAATTGATGAAAAAATACTAGGATTAAAAAAGCAACTGTGCTAATGAAAATTGCGATTCTATAAAATTCATGACTTCTTAATACAAAATGCCTCCTGAACAGAAAGCCAGAGTAAATATCGATCGCCAACTAGAGCAAGCAGGTTGGCTAGTACAAGACGCAAGCGCTGCGAATATTCGGGCGGCGTTAGGTATTGCCTTGAGAGAATTTCCACTTAAAAAGGGATTTGCAGATTATTTGCTGTATGTGGATGGTAAGGCGATCGGGTTGATTGAGGCAAAGCCTGAAGGGTTTCCCTTGAAGGGAGTGGAGACGCAATCCCTGAAGTATGTGGGAGGTTTACCAAAGGGGTTGCCAAATTACTGCTTGCCTTTGCCCTTTTCCTATGAGTCAACGGGTGCGGTAACGCAGTTTACTAATCATCTTGATCCACAGCCACGCAGTCGCGAGGTGTTTACGTTTCATCGTCCTGAAGAGTTGTTACGGCTAGTCAAACTGGATGGTCAGTTAAGGGAAAAAGTGCAGCAAATGCCTGAAATCGATAGTAATAAACTATGGAAAGTACAGACAGAGGCGATCGCTAATCTTGAAAAGTCACTGGCGGAAAATCGTCCGCGTGCGCTGATTCAAATGGCGACGGGTAGCGGCAAAACTTATACGGCTTGTAATATTTGCTATCGGTTGATTAAGTTTGCGGGGGCAAAGCGAATTTTGTTTTTGGTCGATCGCAATAATTTAGGGCGACAAACTGTTAATGAGTTTCAGCAGTTTGATAGTCCCTATTCGCAGTACAAGTTTACGGAAGAGTACAACGTTCAGCATTTGCGAAAAAATAATATCGATCCTGCTAGTAAGGTTGTAATCACCACGATTCAGCGACTTTACTCAATTTTGAAGGGTGAGCCAGACTATGACGAGGGCAATGAAGAAGAGTCAAGCTTTGAGTCTGATGATTCGCCATTAATTAGCGAACCTTTGCCAGTGGTATATAACCCACAGATACCGATTGAAACCTTTGACTATATCGCTATTGATGAGTGTCATCGCTCAATTTATAACGTTTGGCGACAGGTTTTAGAGTATTTTGATGCGTCTTTGATTGGCTTAACGGCGACACCGACACCGCAAACCATTGGCTTTTTTTATAACAATCTTGTCCAAAATTATTCTCATGAAAAGGCGGTAGCGGATGGGGTGAACGTGGGCTATGAGGTCTATCGGATTAAGACAAAGGTTACTGAGTCGGGCGCAACTCTAGAGGCAGAGCCAGAGAGATTTATCCCTTTGCGCGATCGCCGTACTCAAAAGCGCCGCCTTGTGGAACTAGCAGAAGATCTCACCTATACCGCCAACCAATTAGATCGGGATGTGATGAATCCGTCTCAAATACGGCTAGTGATTCGCACTTTTAAAGAGCGACTGTATACAGAGATTTTCCCACACCGTCGGGAAGTGCCGAAAACGCTGATATTTGCCAAGACTGATTTGCACGCTGATGACATCGTGAAGATCGTGCGGGAGGAGTTTGGCAAAGGTAATGATTTTTGTCAAAAGATTACTTGCAAAACAACGGGCAGAAAACCTGAAGACTTGATCAACGATTTTCGGAATAGTCCTAATCCACGCATTGCAGTCACGGTAGATATGATTGCGACGGGTACGGATGTCAAAGCCCTTGAATGTCTGATGTTTCTTCGCAATATTAAGTCTGCATCCTATTTTGAGCAGATGAAGGGGCGCGGCTGTCGGATTATTAGCTCCGATGAGTTACAGCAAGTTTCGGGAAAAGCGAAACACAAAACCCATTTTGTGATTGTGGATGCGGTGGGTGTCTGTGAACAGGACAAGACTAATTCTAAGCCGTTAGACCGTCAGCCCTATGTACCGCTAGAAAAGGTGTTGAAGGCGGTATCGCTAGGGATGGTGCATCCCGATGTGGTTTCGACTTTGGCGGCAAGGTTGGCAAGGTTGCAAAATCAATTTAGTGACTCACAGCTAGAGGAGATTGCGGCGATCGCTGGTCAGTCTTTGCCTAGTTTGACTGCAAATTTGTTTGAGAGTATCGATCCTGATGTGACCGATCGCTTAGCAAGGGAGCGTTTTAATATTTTGCCTGATGGGGAACCAACGGAAGCACAGTTAGACGCAGTGGAAGGCGATCGCATGACGGAGGCTTTAAGCCCTTTTCTCGATCCGCAGTTACGCGAGGCGATTTTGAGTGCGAAGACTTTGATCGAGCAGGTGATTGATGAGGTGACGCAGGATGAGTTAATCAGTGCGGGTTTTGATGCGGGGGCAAAGGATAAGGCACAGGCAATCTTGCAAGATTTTCGGGCTTTTTTGGATGATCATCGCGATCAAATTGAGGCGATCCAAATTTTGTATAGTCGTCCCTATCGGGCGGGTTTGCGCTATCGACAGGTCAAGGAGTTGGCGGCGGCGCTACAACGTCCACCATTAATGCTATCTGCACCACAGCAGCAGTTATGGAAACTGTTTGAGGCGGTAGAGCCTGAAAGGGTGCGGGGTAAGGGTGGTAAGGCGTTAGTTGATTTGATTGCGATCGTGCGTCATGCGTTGCATCCTGATGAGCCTTTAGTACCTGTGGCGGAGGTGATTGAGGCAAGATATCAGGAATGGTTGTCGGAGAAAGCGCCATTTTTGCCAGATCAGCAAGCTTGGCTAGATGCGATTAAAAATCATATTGCGACGAGTCTAAGCATTGAGCAGGATGATTTTGTAGAAACACCTTTTGCTCAAATGGGTGGTTTGGGTAGGGTTTATGATTTGTTTGGCGATCGCTTACCATCGTTGTTAGAGGAGTTAAACGATCGCTTAGCAGCGTAAATCAATGTTTACAATGAATTTATATATTTCCTTCATAGGCTTATGACTTGTATCACTATCGAATTACCTAGCGATCGCCTATTGGCTCTTAATCAGCTTGCTAAATCGGTTGGCATATCTCCTGAGATGTTGCTACAAGCTAGTATCGAAAATTGGTTAGATAATTCACAGCAAGATTTTGTCCAAGCTTCGAGTTATGTGATTAAAAAAAATGCTGAGTTATATAAACGGTTGGCTTGATGCGATTTCTGTCTCTGATTGAGGTAATTAGTTTACATCGGCAAATTATTTCTTTGTCTGGTAGTGATGCTACGATCCGCGATCTTGGTATGCTGCAATCGGCTTTAGCACAGCCAATGATGACGTTTGCTGGTACAGACTTATATCCTGATTTAGTTGATAAAGCGGCGGCTCTAGGATTTTCTTTGATTATGAATCATCCTTTTATGGATGGAAATAAGCGGATTGGTCATGCAGCGATGGAAACTTTTTTAGTTTTAAATGGGATGGAGATCGATGCGTCCACTGATGAGCAGGAGATGATCATTTTATCTTTGGCGGCAAGTCAGCTTAGTCGGGAGGATTTTGTTTTATGGTTGCGATCGCATTCTAGAAAAATGTAAAGATCGCTTGGCGGCATGATGTAGTTTTTTGATTTGTAATTGGAGTGGCTTTGAGTATTAGCGAGATTGAAAAAAATGATTTGCCGAAAGGTTGGTTAGTCTCAAAAATCAATGAGATTGGATATGTAGTAACAGGAAGTACTCCCAGTAAATCGATTAAAGAATACTACGGAAATGCTTTTCCTTTTTTTAAACCAACAGATCTTGATTCTGGTTATTGTGTTTGGAATGCAACAGATGGTCTATCCTCGGAAGGAATAACAAAAGCAAGAATTTTGCCCAAAAAGAGTATTCTTGTAACGTGCATTGGGGCAACCATTGGCAAGATAGGTTTTTCTAGAACTGAAGGGGCTTGTAATCAGCAAATTAATGCAATTATCGTAGATAGAGCTTTGACACCTGAATATGTCTACTTTGCTTGCATATCACCATATTTTCAAAGGCAGATTTTAGATAGTGCATCAGCAACTACTTTACCGATACTCAACAAGAGTAAGTTTGAGAACTTAGATATTCCAATTGCTCCACTCAATGAACAAAAGCGCATTGTTGCCAAGATAGAAGAACTATTTTCTAAACTGGATGCGGGAATTGCTGCGCTAGAGAGAGTGCAAGCAAACCTGAAACGCTATCGGGCGGCGGTGCTAAAGGCGGCAGTTGAGGGCAAACTGACTGAAGAATGGCGCAAGCAAAACCCCAATACTGAGCCAGCTTCAAAGCTATTGCAACGCATCCTCAAAGATCGCCGCCAAAAGTGGGAATCTGAGCAATTAGAAAAATATCAAAAGTCTGGTAAAACTCCTCCCAAAGATTGGCAGTCAAAATATAAGGAACCCTCTGCACCTGATACAGCAAATTTGCCAGCTCTTCCCGATGGTTGGTGTTGGGCAACAGTAGAACAAGTTGGCAATGTTCAGCTAGGTCGTCAACGCTCTCCGCAGAAAATATCACTCAATTACCCAACTAAATATATACGTGCAGCAAATCTTACTGAAGATGGATTAAAGCTAGATGATGTACTTGATATGGAATTCTTGCCAAATGAACAAGAAATATATCGATTGCATGATGGAGATATTTTAGTTTCCGAAGCTTCAGGCAGTCCCGATCAAGTTGGAAAACCAGTAATCTGGAAAGGCGAAATAGAAAATTGCTGTTTTCAAAATACTGTTATACGGCTCAGTCCTTGGGTTGTATCTAGTAAATATCTATTAGTTATATTTCAAGATTTTTATTTTAATAAAGTATTTGCAAGAGCTTCAGGAGGTGTTGGGATTAATCATCTAAGTGCTGGAAAGTTCTCACTCTTACCAATTCCTTTAGCACCCTTAGCAGAACAAGAAGAAATCAGTAATATTGTTGAAGCCCAATTGTCTCTACATAAGCAAACAAAACAACAATTAGAGAAAGATATAATTCGCTCCTCTCGCCTTCGCCAATCAATTCTCAAACAAGCCTTTTCAGGAAAACTCGTCCCGCAAGACCCCAACGACGAACCCGCCAGCATATTACTGCAACGCATCCAAGCCGAAAAAGTTAACACCATCAAAGCCCAACCCGCCAAACGACAGCGCAAAAAAGTAAACGATGAAAATTCAGCTAACATAGACCCAATGAGTTGAGGCAATCACAATGACACAGGCGATCGCAAAACCAAACACTCTGTATGACACAGACTTCTTACTCTGGACACAAGAAACAGCATCCCAACTCAGAGCCAGAGACTTTGTAAATATTGACCTTGACAACCTAATAGAGGAGATCGAAAGCTTGGGACGTTCCGAAAAAAAAGAACTGCAAAGCCGCCTCAAAACCTTGCTAGAGCATCTTCTCAAACGCATTTATGTATCCCTACCTAACTGCTATGGCGGCTGGGAAAACACCATCAGAACTCAGCGATCGGAAATAGAATTATTGCTCATCTCTTCACCAAGCCTAAAATCTGCATGGTCAGATAGCTTTGACATCGCATGGCGACTTGCCCTCAAAGATGCAAAAGGTGAATATGCCCGTCAAGGCTTTATTTTCCCTGATACATGGCAATTTAGCCGCGACATCTCCACCATGCTCAACACTGACCTTTGGGAATATACAGATCAACCATGAGCAACACAAATCAACAAATCGTTAATTAAAGCTATCTCTGAGTTTGCAAAACCTCACTAAGATTCTGAAAAACTGCACCAGAAAACGGATGAAAATCATCTGACCATTGAGCCGTTAGACTGCATAGCAAACGAAACTGTATTGGAGTTGGCGGTAGATTCACACGCTCAACAGTGACATTAACTTTCTGTGGAAATTTGCAAATTAACTCGAAGAAATCTTGGGTCAGATAGTGCGGACAATAGCCAGCCAAATGTAAATCCTTGGTGCGTAAAATTAGGGCGCGTGAGTCAAACTCGTTTTGCACATCATGGGTAATCAGTAGCCTTGTCCCCACTTCCAAAGTCCGCACATATTGCTCAACATCACTAGGAAAATGTCTCAAACCATGTGCGAAAAAATGAACATGATAAACCCCATTTTCATCACGCTCAGGACAAGGAAACACCTCAAAGCTATCAGTCTGACGCTTACCACCACTACGCGCCAACAATGCGATCGGATCATCTTGGTGAGCAGGAATATTTAACCACTGCACAAAATCTTGATAGTCAGGACGCGATCGCTTTAGTAGCCGATTGGCAAACAAAGGGAAAAGTTCAGGCGAAGTATAGTGATGGTCAAAATCAGGAAAAGACCAGATCGGTTGAAAATTAGCCTCTTTTTCAGCTTTTCTCGCTCCCTGAATATAGACAAAGTGATACATCCCATCTTCATGGGTCAGTTTCCCCACAGGAAACCAAGTACGGGAGATTGAATCTTGCCAAGCTAAGAATAGAGTTTTCAATACCAACGATCTCGTTAATTTAGTAGTCTGTTTTTGTTAATTTCTAACATTTTTAAGCTAAAGTCCACAGCCACAGGAGAAATCCTAGTCTCTGGTATCCGCCTAAAGATAGACTCTACATCTTGCATAGGGACTTTGGCTAGTTGGTCTAACCATATTTTCGCCGATCTTGAATATTTATTAGCGATCGCCTGAAACAAATCAAAAGTCAGCATTGGCTTGCGATCGCTAGAGTCACGGTACATAGCAGACCTTGATTTTTCTACATAACTTTTAACAGTTTGACTCTGCAAATAGTTTTGGCGCTTTACATCTAGCAACTCTCGCCCCAAACAAGCAGCATGATCGTAAGTTGGTGCTAGATGCGGTATCCTCTCTGGCAGTTTAGTCACAAAGCCCCAATTCTCATGATGGCGATCGCCATTGCTAATCCATGCGTCTAAAAGCAAGTAACCCACAAATACAGATACAGCATCCTCAATTCCTGTGGGTGGGTTCCAATCAAGGGGAATCCTCAAATTTGCGTCTTCCAAGGCATCAAGAACAATAGCCAATGTATGCTGAGAGGCTCTATAGATTTCACCTTTAGGATAAGTAGATACCTTCCCCGCAAGAATATCGTTACCATGCACCAGCTCTGTATTCTCTGACAAAAAATTAGTTGCAATCACCCCATTATGGTTTTGGCAAGTAGCTAGTTCATAATTTGCATGGGGTAAGCCTAATAATTCGGCAAGTTCAGCCGCAACTTTTTCAGACCAATCTTCACCCGTATCAGGACGAACCTGTTTGAAAAGACATTTACCTAAATCTTGATGTTTAAACCAAAATTTGAATTTACTACCCATAGCCTCTTCAGACTCAGCAGCATCCTCTGGAACCTCAATAATTTGAAACTGATTACTCATCCAAACCACTACACCTAGCCATCGGCTTACACTTACAAAACATCATCCGCATTATCTCCTAGAATAATCAAGCCATATAACTCTTCACCATGAGCAACACCACTCAACAAATCGTTAACAAAGCTTGGAACTTTGCCCATGTCCTACGCGATGACGGACTTTCATACATGGGTTACACCGAGCAGATCACCTTCCTGCTCTTCTTAAAAATGGCACATGAGCAAACCCGACCTCCCTACAACCAAAAGCCTATCGTCCCGCCCGAACTCGGTTGGTCAAGCCTCCTCACCAAAGACGGTGAAGCCCTCGAAACCCACTACCGCCATATCCTTGAAGAACTAAGCAAACAATCGGGAATGCTCGGTGAAATCTTTAAAAAAGCCCGTCCAGATATCCAAAACCCCGCCACGCTCAAGCGCCTGATCGTTGACCTAATCGACCCCGAAAGATGGATCAGCCTTGATGCTGACATTAAAGGCGACATTTATGAAGGCTTACTCTCTAAAAGCGCTGAAGAATCACCAAAAGGCGCAGGGCAATACTTCACACCTCGCGAACTGATTAAAGCGATCGTCGATGTCATGCAACCGACACCCGAAGACACCGTATGTGACCCCGCTTGTGGAACTGGTGGTTTTTTGTTAGCCGCCCATAGTTATGTCCGCGATCGCTATGGCAGCGAACTAGATCCAGACCAGAAAAAACACCTGCGTCAAAAATTTGTGCGTGGTTGGGAACTCGTACCCGCAACCGCTCGACTCTGCATCATGAATATTTTTCTGCATGGGATGAGCGCTAACCCATGCCCTATAACCTCTGGTGATGACTCCCTTGCTAATCAGCCAACGGAAAAATTTAGCATGGTGCTAACTAATCCCCCCTTTGGTAAAAAAAGCAGCATTGCGATCGTCAACGAAGAAGGCGAACTGGAAAAAGATGAAAGTGCTTACGAGCGTCAGGACTTTTGGACAACCACTAAAAACAAACAGTTAAACTTTCTCCAACACGTTCGCAGCTTGCTCAAAGTAAATGGACGCTGTGCGATCGTTATTCCCGATAACGTCCTCTTTGAAGGCGGCGCAGGGGAAACAGTCCGCACAAAAATTTTGACTCAGTTTGATGTTCATACCCTATTACGTTTACCCACAGGCATCTTTTACGCTCAAGGAGTCAAAGCAAACGTCCTCTTCTTTGATGCCAAACCCGCTAGAGAAACAGCATGGACAGAAAAAGTCTGGGTCTATGACCTGCGTACTAATATGCACTTCACCCCGCGCACAAACCCACTGAAGCGATCGCACCTTGATGAGTTTGTTGCTTGTTATAACCCTAGCGATCGCCATTCCCGCCAAGCCACATGGAGCGAAACCAATCCTGATGGACGTTGGCGATGCTTTGACTATGCTGACATCATCAAGCGCGATAAAGTCAACCTTGATATTTTCTGGCTCAAAGACAAAAGCCTAGAAGATGCAGACGACCTCCCAGCACCTGATATCCTCGCGCAAGAAATTGCTGATGATCTGCTCACAGCCCTAGAACAATTTGCGGCGATCGCAGGTGAACTGAAATAGTCACATCATTAACTTGACATATCCATTTGCTTGCAGCGCAAAGATTTTAGCAAGATTTTCCGACAGGTCATGTTTAGTAACTTTCAAAAAAATCTAAGCGATCGGAGCGATCAAAATATTTAAAAATTTACCCATAATGCTGTTTTTGACTATCAAATGACTATCGTTAGCAATATACTTTTCTGAACCTGTTATTGTGTAAGGATTACAGTAATCATAAACATCGACTCATAATCGTTGATATGTCGGTTCAATTCCGACACCTTGGATAAGCAATACAAGCTACTACGACTAACTTACACCGTGTAAGCACTTACAGGGTTAGACTCTTTTGGACACATTTAGCCTGATTTTGACTATGATTTGACTATGAATTCTGTTATCAGAGTCATAAGCAAACGATTTCATAGTCAAATGTTGGATTATCATCACCCTTATAGTGCTGATCGTAAATTCGCACATAAGTATCCATCTGTCCCACATCCTGATGACTCAACCGCCCCAACGTCAAATCGATTAACAAAAAACACTTCAGCTTGAAATTGTAAAACACCAAATCCAAATAAAAATCTTGATCCTCCACACTAATCCGTTGCTGAAGCGCCACAAACGCAAAACCGCGCCCAAGTTCTAATAAAAAATGCTGCAAATTATCGATCAACCACTGCTTGATCGAAGTCGTCACTATTTGCCAAATATTATCTATAAGTTGAGAAGGAATACTATCAGTCATGCGTGATCGTTAAAATGGTGGCTCAATCCCTAACTCATTACAGAATGACGCAATCTTAGCATCCGTCACCTTACTCTGCTGGTCGATCGCCCTTAGCTGCAAAGCGATCGCATCAAGATCAATCGACTCCTCCGCCTCAAACGTATCCACATAACGGAGAATATTCAAATTAAAATCATTGCCCCAAATCTGCAAACAAAATATCGTCAGGACTACGGCGACATTTTTTAAACACCAAAACGCAAGTTGGAATACTCGTATAGCAATGCAAGAGATAGTTAGGACAAATCAAAACCCAAGTAAGTGAAGGCGGCACGAAGTGCCGCCTTCACTTACTTGGGTTTTATGTCCTAAGCAAACCTTACATTGCTATACCGTGAAAAATATTCGCAGGTAAACCAATCACTGCATCCAGACAATTCATCTGCTCGATCAAATATTGGCGAATATTTCCCTCAGCCGCACCCCGAAATAACACCCCATGCGGCAAAACCACCGCCATCGTGCCATCATCAGCCAACTGATAGACCATGTGCTGCACAAAAGCGAGATCCGCCTTACTGCTTGGTGCAAGCTTGCCATAAACACTAAAGCGATCGTCACTCATGAATAGCTGATCTTGCCCATAAAGGGTAAGACCACATGGGGGCTTAGGCAAGAACAAGACTCCATCTATGGCGATCGGGCTATATCATCGACCGATTTCGATGTTAGAGTTGCTGTCATTACGCGGCTTTACTTCTCTCACGGGTTAACTAACCAGTGCCAAGGTGTAAAACTGTTAAACACCCAAATTTTTTAGGCTCAAGTAGATAAGAAAGGCAAACTATGATCTCAGGGGAAATTAAAAGTCAAATCGATCGCATTTGGGATGCTTTTTGGTCGGGTGGGATATCGAACCCGCTTGAGGTGATTGAGCAGATTACTTATTTGCTGTTTTTAAAGCGCCTTGATGAGCTACATACGCTAGAAGAAAACAAGGCAAATCGCATTAAGAAACCGATGGCGCAGCGTTTTTTCCCAGAGGGCAAGGATGATAAGGGACGTGCCTATGATGAGATGCGCTGGTCTAGGTTTAAGCACGTTGCGGCGGCGGAGATGTATGCGCTTGTTAACGATCATGTGTTTCCTTTTTTGCGATCGCTAGGTGGTGATGGTTCGACTTACGCGCACCACATGAAGGATGCAAGGTTTACGATTCCTACGCCTGCGCTGTTGGCGAAGGTGGTGGATGCCTTGGATGGTGTGCCGATGGACGATCGCGATACGAAGGGCGATCTCTATGAATATATGTTGGGCAAGATTGCCAGTGCTGGTCAGAATGGGCAGTTTCGGACACCGCGCCATATTATTGAGTTGATGGTGGAGCTAACTGCACCGACGGCGGGGGATGTAATTTGTGACCCTGCGAGTGGGACTTGTGGCTTTTTGGTGATGGCGAATGAGTATTTACGATCGCATTATCCTGAGATTTTGCGCGATGCCAAGCTCAAGGATCATTTTCACCATCGGATGTTTCATGGTTTTGACTTTGATAACACGATGCTACGAATTGGCAGTATGAATATGCTGTTGCATGGTGTGGAAAATCCTGATATTCGCTACAAGGATTCACTGGCTCAGGAACACGCAGGGGATGAGGGAGCCTATACGCTGATTTTGGCTAATCCTCCGTTTGCGGGTTCTTTGGACTATGAGAATACGGCTAAGGATTTGTTAGAGATTGTCAAAACTAAGAAGACGGAATTGCTATTTCTAGCATTGTTTTTGAGGCTTTTGAAGACGGGCGGACGAGCTGCGGTAATTGTGCCTGATGGGGTTCTCTTTGGTTCATCGAAGGCTCATAAGGAACTTCGCAAAGCTTTAGTGGAAGAACAGAAGTTAGATGGGGTGATTTCTTTGCCTAGTGGGGTGTTTAAGCCATACGCAGGAGTCTCGACGGCGATCTTGTTATTCACAAAAACAGATTCGGGTGGAACGGATTTTGTCTGGTTTTATGATGTGAAGGCGGATGGTTTGAGCTTGGATGATAAGCGATCGCCTTTGTTGCCTGACGATAAACAGGGGGCTGTGCCTGTTACTCCGTTGACGGATGAGGAGCATTCTAAGAACAATTTGCCTGATGTGTTGAGTCGTTGGCGTTCCCTTCGGCAGGCTTCGGCTTCGCTCAGCCAACAAAAATCTAGCTCCCTGAGCGGAGTCGAAGGGACGGCAAACGAAGCAGATCGCCCTAGAACTGCTCAGAGTTTTTGTGTGCCGAAGGCGGATATTGTAGCGCAGGGCTATGATTTGAGTTTGAATCGTTATAAGGAGGTGGTACATGAGGAGGTCGATCATCGCGCTCCTAAAGATATCATTGCGGATTTGGCGAGGTTGGAGGCTGAGATTCAGCAAGGGATGCAGGAGTTGGAAGGTTTGCTTACTAGCGTTTAACGGGATACGTTATATAATGCAAATGTGAATTGAGCTTGTTTAAGGTGTGATCCGCAACTTTAAAGATAAGGAGACTCAAAAAATATTTGAGCGTCAACGATCGCGTAAGTTGCCATCGGATATTCAACAGGTGGCGCTAAGGAAGTTAAGAATGCTTAACCGTTCTCAAACTTTGCAGGAGCTACGCATTCCGCCAGCAAATCGACTAGAGCGTTTGAGTGGCGATCGCGATGGTCAATATAGTATTCGGATTAATGACCAATGGCAGATCTGTTTTGACTGGCAAGATGGTGATGCGATGAATGTAGAAATTATTGATTATCACTGAGATTATTATTGAGGCAATCTGATGAGTGTAGATAAACTTAATCCTGTTCACCCTGGGGAAGTGCTTTTAGAAGAATTTCTCAAGTCGATGAATTTGAGTCAAAATCAATTGGCTCTAGCGATTCGCGTTCCTGCGAGACGTATTAATGAAATCATTCACGGTAAGCGCCGAATTACTGCGGATACTGCGATCCGTCTTGCCTATTATTTCAATATGTCGCCTAAGTTTTGGCTTGGTTTGCAGATGGACTATGACTTAGATGTGGCTGAGGATGAGGTGGGCGAAAGGTTGAAGATGGAGGTGATGGCGTATGCGTAGAAATCTAGCTCCCTGAGCGCTTGCCCTGAGCCTGTCGAAGTGAAGTCGAAGGGACGGTAAACGCAGCAGATAAGTCCCCGCCGCGTGGATAATTGGTCTGTCTACGTTATTGATGGCTTCGACTTCGCTCAGCCATCGGGCGATTGCTCTCAGATAGCCATCTCATATAATTACTGCATAGCGCATAGGAGGAAAGTCGATGACTGTGGCGATCGCAAAACCAACTTCTCCAGAGATTAGCCAAGAAAGCTCTAAAAAGATCACTTTTGAAGAGTTTCTTGAGTTTGATGATGGTACGGACTTTATGTATGAGTTGGAGAATGGAGTATTAATTCAAATGGCTTCGGAGAGCGAGATCAATCAGCGTATTGCATCATTTTTATTTGCTTACTTTTTGCAGTTGGGCATACCTTACTATCGGCTAAGGATGAAGAGTGAGATCGCGGTGAATAGTCGCATGGTGGGCGTGCGTGTGCCTGATTTGGTGGTGTTTTCTGAGGAGTTGGCGGCGGTGATGCAGGGGGCAAAGCGATCGCTTGTGATGTTAGATATGCCTGCGCCTGAGTTGGTGGTGGAGTTGGTCAGTCCTAGCCAAGAGAGTCGAGACTATCGCTATAAGCGTTCAGAATATGCGGCGCGTGGGATTGCAGAGTATTGGGTTGTGGATGCGATCGCGCAAAAGGTGACGCTTTTTCAATGGGTGGAAGGTTTTTATGATGAGTTTGTGTTTACGGGTGATATGGTGATTAATTCGCCTTTGTTGGGTGATTTGACTTTGACGGCGGCGCAGGTTTTGCAAGGGTAACCTATGACTTCGGTAACAACAAAGCAGCAAATCTATCAGCTAATTGCTGAAAATCAGAACAAGCTTAGGGAGTTTGGGGTTTTACGCTGTGGTTTGTTTGGTTCGTTTGTACGAGATGCTGGTGCAGAGCAAAGCGATGTCGATATGTTGGTAGTGTTTGATCCTGCATTAAAGACGTTTCAGAACTTTATGGATTTATGTTTCTTTTTGGAGGATCTGTTTGGGCGCAAGGTGGATGTGGTGACTCCTGAATCTCTAAGCCCTTTTATCGGGGCGCATATTTTGCAAGAGGTTGAATATGTCCCGATCTCCTAAGGAGTATTTGCAGCATATTCTGGAGGAAAGTAGTTTTATCATCGAGAACTCTCAAGGAATGGATAAAAGTAGCTTTCTCACTGATGAACGCTCAAAAAGAGCTTTTGTCAGAAGTTTAGAAATTATTGGTGAGGCATCAAAAAAGTTGCCTGATGATTTTAGACAAAGAAATCAGCAAATTTCTTGGCGGAAAATGTCAGGTATGAGAGATAAGTTAATTCATGAATATTTTGGTGTTGACTATGACGTGGTGTGGGATGTAGTTATGAATGAGATACCAAGGCTTTATGCTGATGTTACTGTAATTGTTGAGAGGCTTTGAAAATGAAAACGCTCAATGAAATCAGGCAAGTTTTGTCAGTGCAGAAAAAGTCTTTGTGTGAAAGGTATCAAATCACTGAGTTAGGTGTGTTTGGCTCCTATGCAAGGGGTGAGCAAACTGAGGCGAGTGATGTGGATATTTTGGTGGATTATGATATTGCGCCGACTTTTATTATGTTGGTGGAGTTACGGGAATATTTGAGCGAGGTTTTTGGTTTGAAGGTGGATATTGTGACCAAGAACGGGCTAAAGTCTCGGATTCGCGATCGCGTTTTGGCTGAGGCAATTTATGTATAGAAACCTAGCTCCCTGAGCGGAGTCGAAGGGACGGTAAACGAAGCAGATAAGTCCCCGCCGCGTGGATAATTGGTCTGTCTACGTTGTTGATGGCTTCGACTACGCTCAGCCATCGGGCGATCGCATTCAGTCATTGAGGGATCGTTCCCTGAGCGAAGCCGAAGGGAACACACTTGGTAAGAATAATTTAGATGAGAGGCAGAAATGATTAATAATTTTGTACAACTTGGTTCTGTGGCAGAGTTTATTAATGGTGCAGCTTTTAAACCTGAAGACTGGGGTGAATCAGGTTTAAAAATTATAAGAATTCAAAATCTTACGGATTCAAATAAACCATTTAATCGAACAGAAAGAATTGTCTCTGATAAAGTTCGCGTTCAAAAAGGAGATTTACTTGTTTCATGGTCAGCAACTCTTGGAGTTTTTGAATGGATTGACGAGGAAGAAGCGCTACTAAATCAACATATTTTTCGAGTTCTTCCTAATAACGAAAAGGTTGATAAGAGATACCTTCGACATGGCTTAGAAGGTGCAATTCTTGATATGGAGAAGCATTTACACGGTGCAACGATGAAGCACGTCAATCGTGGTGAATTTTTAAGTACAAATTTATATCTTCCTCCGATCGCTGAACAAAAACGTATAGCAGAGATACTCGATCGCACTCAGTCACTAATATCAAAACGCAAAGAGGCGATCGCTAAACTCGACACCCTCACCCAATCCATCTTCCTAGAAATGTTCGGCGATCCAGTTGCAAATCCAAAAAATTGGGATGAAAACAAAACTTTAGGAGAGGTTGCTGACATTGTTTCAGGAATTACAAAAGGACGAAAGTTAAATGGTCAGAGTGTTCGAGAAGTTCCTTATTTAGCTGTTGTTAATGTTCAAGATCAAAAACTTGATCTGAGTGTAATAAAAACAATTGAAGCTAAAGAAGATGAAATCGAACGCTATAGGTTGCAAGTAGATGACTTAGTTCTTACTGAAGGAGGCGATCCTGATAAGTTAGGCAGAGGTACTATTTGGCATGGTGAACTACCTGAATGTATTCACCAAAATCATATTTTTCGAGTTCGCATTAAATTAAATGAACTGCATCCAAGATTTTTGATGTGGTTGATTGGCAGTAAAAGAGGGAAAAGCTACTTTCTCAAGTCAGCAAAACAAACAACAGGTATTGCATCTATCAATATGACCCAATTAAAAGGTTTCCCCGTTCTGATACCACCCCTTGCACTACAAAAAGAATTTGCTCAACGAGTCGAAGCCGTAGAAAAACTCAAAGCAACACATCGCGCATCCCTTAGCCAACTCGAAGCCCTCTTTGCCTCATTGCAGCATCGCGCCTTTAGAGGAGAGTTATAATTTTATCGATACTATCAAGACCTATCAAAAAATTGTCAGAAATGACCTAGTAAAACTTACAGATGATCATGGCTACTCACCAATTGTCAATTGAAATACCCAACGACAAGATCGCCGAATTTTGTAAAAAATACCATGTTCGCAAACTGTCACTATTTGGCTCAGTACTAAGAGATGACTTCAGCCCAGAAAGCGACGTAGACTTCTTAGTGGAATTTGAAAAAGGCAAAACACAAGGCTTCGGCATAGTCCGCATGGAGAGAGAGCTATCAGCCATGATTTCTAGAACCGCCGATCTACGGACACCCAACGAACTAAGCAAATACTTTCGTCAAAATGTTTTGTCTGGAGCCTTAACAATATATGTCCACGATTGACGACCGCACCCGTCTACACCATATGCGGGATGCCGCAATTGAAGCAATTAGCTTTATTGAAGGCTACAGCCGTGGCGATCTAGAAAGCGATCGCCGTTCAGTCCTAGCCCTAGTAAAAGCCATTGAAATTATCGGAGAAGCAGCAAACCGAATATCTAAAGATTGTCAAAATCGCCACTCACAGATGCCTTGGGCTGACATCATCGGTATGCGAAATCGTCTAGTTCACGCCTATTTCGATATAGATTTAGACATAGTTTGGCAAGTCGCTACCCACGATCTGCCGCTCCTACTTACGGAAATAGAATCAATCATTGCATCAGAGACAGATGCCTAACTAATAGCAATAAACCTGTAATATTTGCTATCCTAAAATAAAAATGCTAGGGGGCGGTATGAGCCAGTTCAGCTTTCTTAAACCAGAATTTCCCACAATCTACGAATCTGCCCACAAAGCCTTTAGAACCGCTTACCGCGATCCGCGTACAGCCTGTTTCTATACCCGTCGCGCCCTAGAGCTAACCGTAAATTGGCTATACAAATACGACACATCCCTGAGACTCCCCTATCAAGACAACCTCAGCGCCCTAGTCCATGAGCCAACCTTTAAAGAACTAGTTGGCGAAGCCGTCTTTAACAAAGCCAAATACATCATCCGACTAGGCAACCTCGCAGTCCATAACGAGCGAGCCGTCCCCTCCAACGATGCCATTAATGCAGTTCGTGAATTTTTTCATGTCGCCTACTGGTTAGCCCACACCTACGGACGCACCCACAAACCCGAAGCAGGATTACAATTTGACCCGCAAGCAATCCCCCAAGAAGCCTCATTACCCAAACAAACCGTCGCCCAACTCCAAAAACTCGAAACCGAACTAAGCGATCGCGATGAAAAACTATCCATACTGTTAGCCGATAAGAATGCGATCGATGAAGAACTAAAACGACTCCGCGCCGAACTCATCTCCGTCAAACAAGCCAATACAGTTCAACCAGATACCCATAACTATTCTGAAGCTCAAACTCGCGACCTATTTATCGACCTATTACTCAAAGAATCAGGCTGGGCGCTTGACCAACCCCGCGATCGCGAGTTTGAAGTCTCAGGAATGCCCAATGAGTCGGGTAAAGGCTTTGTCGATTATGTCCTCTGGGGCAACGATGGCAAACCCCTCGCGATAGTCGAAGCCAAACGCACCAAAAAAGATCCAAGGATAGGACAGCAGCAAGCAAAACTCTATGCTGATTGTCTCGAAGCCCAATTTGGACAACGCCCGATCATCTTCTACACCAATGGATATGAGCATTGGCTATGGGATGACACCAACTATCCACCCAGAGAAGTACATGGCTTTTACAAAAAATCTGAACTAGAGCTACTCATCCAACGCCGCACCACCCAGAAACCTCTCGCTGAGGCAAACATCAATCCTGCGATCGCTTCTCGCCATTACCAAGCTCGCGCCATCCGTAAAGTCTCCGAAGCCTTCGAGCAGAACAAAGAGCGTAAAGTCCTAATTATCATGGCAACAGGCGCAGGCAAAACTAGAACCGCGATCGCCCTAGTCGATTTACTGATGCGTTGCAACTGGGTCAAACGCGCTCTATTTCTAGCTGATCGCGTCTCTTTAGTCAACCAAGCAATCAACGTATTCAAAAAACATCTACCCGACTCCGCACCTGTCAACCTACTCACCGAAAAAAATACCGAAGGGCGCGTCTATGCCTCTACCTATGGCACGATGATGGGGTTAATCAATGGCACTACAGATAACAATAAGAATGGACAAAAGCGCTTTGGTGTCGGACATTTTGATCTCATCATCATCGATGAAGCCCATCGCTCCGTCTTCCAGAAATACCGTCATATTTTTAATTACTTCGATTCTCACCTACTCGGACTCACCGCCACACCCAAGGATGAAATCGATCGCAACACTTACAGCTTATTTGACCTCGAAAACGGTGTACCTACTGATGCCTATCAACTAGAAGATGCTGTCAAAGATGGTTATCTAGTCCCCACAAAAGCCATATCCGTTCCCCTCAAATTTCAACGAGAAGGCATCAAATATGATGAACTGTCGGAAGCAGAGAAGGAAGAATGGGACGCACTGGAATGGGATGAAGAAGGCAATATTCCCGATCGCATTGAAGCAGGGGCATTAGACCAGTGGTTATTTAATCAAGATACTGCCGATAAGGTGCTAGAGCATCTGATGACCAGAGGTTTAAAAGTAGCAGGAGGCGATCGGCTTGGTAAAACGATCATCTTCGCCAAAAATCAAAAACACGCTGAATTTATCGAAGACCGATTTAATGCAAATTACCCACACCTCAAAGGTGAATTTGCTCGACTGATCACCAATAGAACTCCCTATGCTCAAAGCCTAATCGATGACTTCTCGAAAAAAGATAAAGCCCCACATATCGCCATCTCCGTCGATATGCTCGACACAGGTATCGATGTCCCTGAAGTCGTTAACCTAGTCCTTTTCAAACTGGTACGCTCAAAAACTAAATTCTGGCAAATGGTCGGACGCGGCACTCGTCTCTGTCCCGATCTATTTGGTGATGGTCAGGACAAACAATTCTTCTATCTATTCGACTACTGCCAAAACCTCGAATTTTTCAAACAGAATATTCCAACCATTGACGCGCCTATCCCCAAGTCTTTAGGCAAGCAACTATTTACCACCAGATTAGATCTAATCGCCGAATTAGATAAAAAATCTAGCTCCCTGAGCGAAGTCGAAGGAACGACAAACAAACTTAAAGACGCTGCAACTACTTACAACGCAACAACTCCTGAAGCTGACTTACGCCAACAAATAGCCGATCTACTTCATACAGAGGTTGCAGCTATGAATATTGAAAACTTTATCGTGCGACCCAAAAGGCAACTCGTTGAAAAATATAATAATCCCGAAACATGGCGATCGCTATCAGAGCAAGACCTAAACGAACTCAGCCAAGAAATTGCAGGATTACCCGCCCAAACTGAACCCGAAGCCGAAGAAATTAAAAGATTTGATATTCTCATCCTCAAATTACAACTAGCGATTCTGCGATCGCACTCATCATTTACACGGCTACGCGATCAGGTTAAAGCGATCGCCAACTTACTAGAGCAAAAGGCATCTATTCCTCTAGTCCAAGACCAACTAGCACTAATTCAAGAAATCCAAACCGATGAATGGTGGCAAGACGTAACATTGCCCATGCTAGAAGCAGTCCGCAAACGCCTACGCAGTCTAGTTAAACTCATCGAAAAGCAAGAACGTCAACCGATCTATACCAACTTTGAAGACGAGATGGGTGATGAAACGATTGTCGAATTACCCCACTTCACTCCATCCGACAACTTTGAAAAATTCCGAGCTAAAGCTAGAGACTTTTTGCGATCGCATCAAGATCAGATGGTCATCTTCAAACTCAGAAACAATAAACAACTCACTGAAACCGATCTATCAGAGCTAGAGACAATCTTGATTGAAAACGGTTTAGGCAATACTGAAGACCTTGACCGTGCCAAACAAGAATCTCATGGACTAGGCTTATTTGTGCGATCGCTAATTGGACTAGATAGAGAAATCGCCAAACAAGAATTTGGTAAATTTCTCACCGATAAAACTCTCAATGCTAATCAAATCGAATTTATCAACATGATTGTTGACTACCTGACTGAACATGGTGCGATCGCCGCAGAACGTCTTTATGAATCGCCATTTACAGACTTTGCGCCCCAAGGCATTGATAGCTTATTCACATCTTCTCAAGCCGATGAATTGTTTGCTTTGATAGATGATGTTTATACAAAAGCTGCTGCCTAACTTCACGTGAGTTCGATATCGGTATTTGAGTCTTGTTTTGCAAGGATCAAATACAAAAAAAGTGGTAAGAATCGCTAAGCGATTCTTACCACTTTTTAGATTCGTTAGGCTTAGCGAGAAGGACCTAAACCAACAGCACCAGCGTATACTGCTTGACTGCCAAGTTCTGCTTCAATTCTGAGTAAACGGTTGTACTTAGCAACGCGCTCACTACGACAGAGAGAACCTGTTTTGATTTGACCTGCGCGTGTGGCAACAGCAAGATCAGCGATCGTGGTGTCTTCAGTTTCGCCAGAACGGTGACTGATCACCGAGCGATAACCATTACGGTCTGCGGTAGCGATCGCTTCTAGAGTCTCGGTCAAGCTACCAATTTGATTGAGTTTAATCAAGATAGCGCTAGCACAACCTTCACGAATACCACGCTCTAGACGGGTCTTATTGGTGACAAACAGGTCATCACCAACTAATTGAGTATTAGTGAGTTGATCGGTCATAGCTTTCCAGCTAGCCCATTGATCTTCTTCCAGTCCATCTTCGATGGAGACGATAGGATATTTGGAGATCAAACCTTCGTAATAGTTAACGAACTCTTGAGGACTGAGGGTTTTACCATCGATCGCATAGTTACCATCTTTGAATAGCTCATTAGATGCTACGTCTAGCGCTAGAGCCACTTGTTCCCCAGGTTTATAACCTGCTTTGGTAATTGCATCGATTAGCAATTCTAGAGCTGCTTGATTGGACTCAAGGTTGGGTGCAAATCCACCTTCATCACCTACGGCAGTGGATAAGCCCTTGTCATGGAGTACGGAGCTAAGAGCTGCAAATACTTCCGCACCATAGCGCAAAGCTTCCTTAAAGGTGGGTGCGCCTACGGGCACAATCATGAACTCTTGAATATCAACGTTATTATCAGCGTGAGCACCGCCATTAAGAACGTTCATGAGAGGCACTGGCAATACATTCGAGAGAGGATTGCCGAGATAGCGATACAAGGGTTGTCCGATCGCTTTAGAAGCTGCCTTTGCTGTAGCAAGGGAAACAGCCAAAATCGCATTTGCCCCAATCTCAGATTTATTTGGTGTGCCATCACGCTTGATCATGATGCGATCGACTAATTCTTGATTCAGCGCATCAACCCCCTTGAGTTCGGGTAGAAGTTTTTCGTGAATATTGCGAACTGCGATTAAAACTCCTTTGCCACCATAGCGTTTTTTATCTCCGTCCCGTAGTTCGTGGGCTTCAAAACTACCTGTAGATGCACCACTGGGAACCTGTGCGAGACCGATTGCGCCGTTAGCAAGTTTGACTTCCGCTTCAACGGTTGGTTTACCACGCGAATCGAGGATTTCTCGTGCAGCGATCGCAATGATTTCTGTTCCTTTAGTCACTGTGAACTATTCCTTGTAATGATTAAGTGAAACTATTCGCAATAATCTTACAGTTTTGCGATGACCCATTTCTCAAATGTTAGGCTTTGATTAAAAAGTTTGAAAAGATTAAAATTATTTTGCTATGTGAGTAAACCTTTACATGCTGTGTATTTTCGGACTAATTTTAGGCAATAGTTGCCCTGCAAAAGTATTACCTAAATAAATACAGCGCTTTGCGCTTTCTCAAAAAACAAATAAATTTTGAAAAAGCTTGCGAAGCAAGCTTTTTCAAAATTTATTTGTACTACACAAACCCTAAATAGGCTGTAAGTAGCTTTAAAAGCTTGGCTTTGCCAAGCTTTTAAAAACCTCTCTGGTTTTTAGGTCAACGTATATAGCAATCCTAAATGAGTAGTGAGAAGCTTCGACTTCGCTCAGCTATCGGTATATGTTGGCTGAGCGAAGTCGAAGCCCTATTTTTCTCACAAATGATTTAGGACTGCTATAGAAATGTAGGGGTTGCTTATGACATAAAACCCAAATAAGTGAAGGTGGCACTTTGTGCCACCTTCACTTATTTGGGTTTTTCTTTGTCCTATCTATCTCTTATATTGCTATAAAACACTATATCGACTATTAGAGAAAATTTGTGATCTTTGACATCCTGAAATCTCTTTTAAAGAAGAGTTTTTTATTCTTTTATAAAGATGAATTTCAAGATGCTCGATTGTAGATTTGAGTTATAGATTTGACATCTTCAGTAGAATTGATTTTATATCTATTTTGAGATTTGGTAATTATCGAAGTGACACAACAAGTGCATCTAGTTTTCTGATTCTTTCAACCATAATCTTCATAACATTAATAGAAAAGTTAGGAGTTTGTTGCACTAGAAATTCAAAACGCTTTTGATCTACAGGAACTAGCTTACATTCAGTTTTAGCAACTGCTGTTGCACTCCTTGGACTTGAGTCAATTAATGCCATTTCGCCAATAATGCCACCAACACCAGTAACATCAAGAAATTTACCATCTATCAAAATTTCGACTTCCCCTTCAATAACTGCGTACATATAATCAGCAACTCCACCCTTCTCAAAGATAACTTCACCTGCGGGAATAATGATGAAGTCTTTGGCATTATTAAACAAATTGATCGTAGTCAAAATCTAACTCCACTGTATACAAAATTCAATCAAAATATAACACCTATTGTAGTTGTGAATTGACTGCTTTATCTCATACGTTGCTAAATTTAGTCAGTAAAATATTAGGAGGATAACCGAAGGATATGTTAGTCTTTTCTTTGGTTAAGAAGAAGTTAATTTTAGATTAAAAATTGGTAATAACTGCGTAATTAAAACTGCGATCGCTGCACCAATTGTTGTATTAATTCCATTGACTAGTTCATTCGTGAGCCAGTCATATTTTTCTTGCAAAGTTGCCCCGATTAGGCTTTCGATATTTGTGGCTATGAAGGCGGCGATCGCACACCAAAGCAAATCCCAAGGACTCGTTAATAGACTGACTGCCCAGCCAATTGCTGCGATTAAGAGTGAACCAATAATTCCTGCAATTGTCCCTTCGAGGCTGACAGCGCCCTCGGTTCCTGCGGGAACAGGTTTAAGCGTGGTAATCAAAAATGTGCTTTTGCCATATGCCTTGCCAATCTCGCTGGCGGTTGTGTCGGCAAGTTTGGTACTGAGGCTTGCTACATAGGCAAGTAGCCAGAGAGGGCTTGGCGCGATCGCATAGCCAATTGCACAAACTGCACCTGTTGCTGCCGAACCCCATAAATTTTCAGGACCTCTTGCCCCGTCCCGTTTTTCGGCAATGCCTTTAGCTTCTTTGATGTCCTTACCGATGCGAGTTACCCCAGACCCTACGATCAGATAGCTTAAAATAACTACATAACCTTGCCATCCTAAGCAGCCCCAGATCACAATCCCTAAAATCCATGCATGGTAAATTCCTGCTGTGGTTAAAACTTTGCGAGGTAAGAGTAGGGCGATCGCCCCCAGAAAAGTATTTAGGGCAATCGCGATCAACCAAGCCTGTGAAATGGGGAAACTATTTATCATGGCAGTCAATCTTAGAAAAATGAATAAGTAACAATTGGCGCTAAAAGCAGAGGTTTATTTCCACGCCTTTGGCGTGGAAATAAACACAACCCTATATTCAACATACTACGGAGTCAAAATAATGACAGAAGCATTTGCACAATTTTTAGAAAATTTTCGGTGGATGGGGTGGAACTTATTTTTGGCAATAATTCCTGTCGTACTTAGCTTTATCTTATTTACTAAGCGATCGCCCAAGCGATTACCTCGAAATTTTATGTGGTGGCTAGGACTAATAACTTTTATCCTATTTCTGCCCAATGCCCCTTACATAATTACCGATATTATTCATTTTGTGGATGATGCTCGTACACCTGAGATTTCCGATAATGGTGTGATTTTCCTGATCATCCCTCAATATACTATCTTCATCATATTGGGCTTCCAATCTTATGTTCTTTCTTTGATCAAACTTTTTCAGTATCTAGGCTGGTTGAAGCTGATTAAAAATATTACGTTCATGGAAATCAGCATGAACTTTATCTGTGCTGTTGGTGTGTATTGGGGAAGATTCAATCGCTTAAATAGTTGGCATGTACTGACACAACCAAGGAGAGTTTTGGAAACAGCCATTAGCAATCTCGAAAATCCTAACTTCTTCTTCGGCACGATCTTATTTTTTGTGATCTTTACAAGTCTCTACTACGTTTTTAAATGGGTTAATTTAGCGATCGCCTTCTACTGGCACAATCGCTCCAATCAAGTTTCTGCATAAAAGAAGGGACGCAAAGCGTCCCTTTTAAATTCTAACTCTTTGTAAAAATTAGTAAGTTAAACACATCATTAACAGATAACTGCCAATCCTTCAGTATTCCCAACATTGGCAAAATATCATTACCTTGATAACTATCAAAACCGTTAGTACTAAATGTCAAAATTTTTCTCTCATTCGGTGCAATGAGCCAACCTAATTTTGAACCATGCTTTAAAGAAAATCTAATTTTGTCAATTATTAAAACTGTTGACTGATCAGGTGAAAGAATCTCAATAACCCAATCAGGCGCAATTTCGATTCTGTTTAATGGTTCGTCATACTCATCAAGAGGAATATTTTGCCACTCAAACACTGATATATCTGGCACAATTGAGCGTCCATCAAGGGTGCAGCGTAATTCACAAAATGCTGAGACCAAGCAATTAGGCTCACCACGTTCATTAATTAGTGATGCAAACTTGGTCTGTAATCTGCTGTGTTTACCCTGTGGCATTATTTTTTGATAGATTTGACCGTCAATAAATTCATTTGCGGGTTTAGTTTCTGGCATTGCCAAAAATTCTGCAAGAGAAAGCTTTTGGGGATTTGATAATGCGATCGCCATTGTTGATCTCTCCACATCATGAGGAAAATCTACATCAAAATATCAACTTTGCTGCATATTTTCCCCTTTTATTTAATATCAGTTCGATAACGCCATTTGCGCGGCGCGAAGCGCCGCGCAAATGGCGTTATCGAACTCAAGTTTATTTAATCAAGGATTCCCCAAAAGTCCGAATTGTCGGTAATGTATCTGTAAACCATCCCAACCCTAAACCCGTACCAGCAATCAGAGCAAGTACAAAGAAATTCCAACCCCGATTATTCATAAATGCGCGGAGTTCAGTTCTTGCCACATACATCAGCATTGCCCAGACTACGCTAATGCCAAGGGATAATAAAAATTGCTCTTTTTTGATAAATACAAAAATTACCGCGGCGATCGCCCAACCCACTGAAAATAGCCACTCTGCACCAAAGGCGATCGCTCCAGCAGGAATCCAGATCCGCCAATCAGCTTTATGAATCGATAGCAACCACCCGTAAGCAATATAACCAACTAATACAAGAGCTAGCGACAATATTGGTAGTTTTCGTAAAGTACGCATATCTTATATCTCCAGAGCAAGAAATTGAGCAGTTTTTACATGAATGCTTGCCTATTCTATGTCTTTATTCCTTTAATTAAGTACATATCAACCTCTCCCATGTTTTTCGCTAAAATCTTACCTCGATACTCCACATCAAAGGAATCTTTCACTAACTCATAGGTTGCTTGGGAGATATTAATCCGACCAGCTACCCCCGATGACTCGATTCTGGATGCTAAATTAACTGTATCTCCCCAAACATCATAGACAAACTTTTTCTTCCCAATCACTCCACTTAGTAACTCCCCTGAATGAATACCAATCCGCGTATCCCAATAGGGTAGATTTTGCTTTGATTTTTGTTGCTTGCGTAGTTCCATAAACTTCTGAATTTGCAATGCTGCAAGAATCACATCGACAGGATGGGTACGATTAGATTTAGGAATACCACCACAGCACATATAGCTATCCCCAATTGTCTTGAGCTTTTCTAATCCATATTGCTCAATAATGCGATCGAAGTACGTAAAGCAATAATCTAACTCCTCAACTAAACTCTCAGGAGTCATTAACTTGGCTATTTTAGAAAAATTCTCAAAATCAGTAAATAGGATAGTTGCGGAAGCATGATACACAGGCTGTACCCTACCTGTAGACTTAAGTTCGTCTGCTATCTGGGCAGGTAAAATATTGAGCAAGAGTTGATCGGATTTCTGTTTCTCTTGCTCGATCTCTGAATAGAGTGATTTTAAATCTTCAAATGAGTTGGCGTTACGAATTGCTGATGATAGCTGTAAAGCTAGTAAATAGCCAATACGGAGGTCTTCTTGATTATAAGCCTGTGGTCGAGTAGAGCCAAACAGGATAACTCCAAGAATTGTTTTAGAACTTTCAAGGGGTAGGATAATTTGTGAAGTATATTGACTTAAAAAATCGTTAGGACAAGTCTGCTTGATTAACTGGGCTTGACCAGTTTTTAGAGCCTTATGAAAACTATTATTAGCAATGAGTGATTCATTAAATTCTACTGGGCTGCCAATTAACTTAATAAATTTACCCGAATCATTTTTGAGAAGATAGACACTCAAATGTTCAAAATCTAATAGCCACTTAGCTTGCTTGCTTACAACACGCAATATTTCATCAAGATTAAGCGAACGATTAATTGCAGTCGCAATTTCATTAACAGCAGAAATTCTTACGGAAAGAGCTTGGGCTTCTGCCAAAAGACCACGGGCTGTTACGAGAAGTTCTTCTCGATCTAATTTTTCAAATTCTTTTACATTTGATAGGTTCGGTGAAGAATTCATTGCGAAAGACATTCTCCCCAATATAGGTGTTGCAGGTTGCAATTTGCTTGTCATCTCTTGATATCAGCAGTTTTCAGATGAGCATCTGCTCATCTGAAAACTGCTAGATCCTCATTTTATAGAGCATCAATTTCAAGGGCGATCGCATCGGTATAGCGATTCACACTAGAGAACAAATCTGCCGCAGCAACAATCTCAAAAATCTCTGAATCATCCAATCCAAAGGATCGTAACTTTTGGTAATGGGACTCATCAATTGCAAGGGGATTTGTCCCTGCTAATAAGCCAAACTGAATGACGGCTTTCTCTCGCTCTGGTAATGGGCAAGCGTCAAAGTTAGAAACTAAAGTAGATAGAACTTCCTCACTCATACCTAATGCTGATAGTCCATGTAAATGAACTTTGAGCGCATAAACACTATTATTTGCCTGAGAAATAGCGACTCCCACCATTTCCTTAAGGGTACGTGGCACATCGCCTTGGAGGATCGTTGAGCGAAATTTTTTCCAGTTTGCTTCAAGGATATCGGGATTAATTGCCATGGACTTGAAAATATTAGGAATAATACCAAATCCTAGTTCTGACAAAATTTGATCATAGACCTCTTGGACTTTAGAATCTGTTACTTGGTCATATTCAACAATTGGAAAATGAGTCATAATGAAAATTTATATTTAAAAATGATTGAGTTTAGTATATGGAAATTGGCTAATAAGCCTTAACAAGTCCCCTATACAAGCATAACAAACTTTTTGTTACTCCTGAGAGGGACAAAATGCTTATATTCTAAAGTGAGTTTCCAATGAAGTCGAGCTTAATGGAACTCCTAAGAAAATGTAAGTTTGGGATAATTTGAAACGGGCTTTGAGAGAGGGTTTGCTACGCAAACCCTCTCTCAAAGCCCAAAAGTAAAAGCCTTGCTTAGCAAGGCTTTTACTTTTGGGCTTTTAAAATTTGCCAGCTTAACCCGAACTGACGTTAAGAAACAGATTTTTGACTAAAGGCTGCAACCTAAGCGATTCAACACTTGTGTTTCTTTTATCTTTTTCTTAGGATTGAATCATCGGAAACTCACTTGAATAGAGTGTTTGCGAACTGATTTTACGTGGAAGGAATTCCAGCCTTGCTGTGCTATCAGCAAGAAATTTAGATCCTAAATTCCAAGTAACATTACGTGAGTTCAATAACGCCATTTGCGCGGCGCTTTGCGCCGCGCAAATGGCGGAAAATGGTAAAAATCGCTTAGCGATTTTTACCATTTTCTGCCTTCGTCGAACTGACGTTAACATTGGTCAGAAGTTAATGGACACAAGAATTTTAGCTAAAGTCAAGCTTATCAACATGCTCTTAAGTAAACAATGTCAATGATATGCAGCTCATCATTACTCCAAAAAATATCCCTTACTTCTCTCTTGCTCTCTACTAACTTGGCGACTAAACTGGCTTTGGGAGTAGAGGTTTAATTAATTCCATAATTCGATCAGAATTAAAATTATTAATAGTTACTGTTAATGCCTTAGATAATCTTGCTTCAGATTCAGGGATTTGAGCGATTAATTCGGTCATAACATCGGTGTCAAGGTAGTAGGCGGCTTGATACATTTGTTCTAACCACTGAGGAGACATTACAGATAAAGCCTCTACAGAAAGTGTTTCATCTGATGATTTCTTAGGAGGAATTCCTAACTCTTTATAGATGTATTTCACTCCCAGATGTTGAGCAATTTTATCAAAGAGTTCTTTTTGCTGACATGGCTTGCCGATGAAGTCATCACAGCCAATCTTAAGAACTTGATCTTTCTCTTCATTAAAAACGCTGGCAGTTAAAGCAATAATGATAGTATCTTGGCTCTGAGGCTTTTCTCTGATAAGTTTTATGGTCGTGAAGCCATCCATGACTGGCATTCGTAGATCCATGAAAATCAGATGTGGATTCCAATTCTCCCACAGACAGAGAGCCTCAACGCCATTCGTTGCCTCTTTGACCTCAAAGCCGATCGCTGTAAGAATTTCAATTAATAAGCGACGATTATCTGCTATATCTTCAACGACAAGTATGCGATAAGTTGGTTGTCCTGAGACTAAACCAATTACCCTGTGATTAGCCGATTCCGAAACAAGGACGGTTACTTGAGGTATCTGCACACCAATTTCAAAGGAAAAAGTACTGCCTTGGTTGAGAGTACTTTGTACTTGAATCTGACCACCCATAAGTTGGATAAATCTTTGGCTAATTGCTAAACCTAACCCCGTGCCTTGATTTAACTTATTCCCCGCTTGCGCCTGCACGAATGGCTTAAATAAGCTATCAATTTCCTTTGGTGCAATTCCCGCTCCTGTATCTTCAACCTCAAAAAGCAGTTGACATTGATTAAGATCATTGCCGATTTGCCTAACTCTTAAAGTGACGCTTCCTTGCTTAGTAAACTTAATGGCATTTGCAAGGAGATTGACTAGGGTTTGATAAAGTTTTTTCTGATCGGTATGTATAAATTTGGGAAGATTGCGATCGCATTCGATTGTTAGTTTTAAGTCTTTTTCTTGGGCTTGAATTTGAAATAGGGATTCAATAGAACCTAGTAAGCTCTCTAGATCAAAGTCAGAGAGATTTAGCTTCATCTGTCCACTTTCGATTTTAGATAAGTCTAAAATGTCATTGATTAATTCTAATAAATGTTTGCCGCTACGATTGATGATTGTCAGATCTTCTTGGTGCTTAGGACTCAGAGAGGGATCGTAGCTCATCAATTCTGTAAATCCTAAAATCGCATTGAGAGGAGTCCGAAGTTCATGACTCATATTCGACAGAAACATACTTTTGGCAAGGTTTGCTGCTTCTGCGGCTTCTTTAGCTTGTTGCAGTTCTAACTCTACTTGTTTGCGATCGCTAATATCTCTGTGAGTACCAATCAACCGCACTGGTTTACCTTGATCATCCCACGCAAAGACTTTGCCATAGTTCGCAATCCACTTCCATTCTCCTGATTTAGTTTTTAAACGATAGTCAAAGGCATAGTGACGAGAACTATCTTTGAGATAATTGTTGAGATTATCCATTACCCAATCTCGCTCATCTGGATGCAGCATCTTATCCCACACCTGCACATCTAGTACCAGTTCACCTGCTTTGTAGCCCAACATTTCTTGATATCTGGGGCTAAGATAACTCTCCCCTTTCATGTTCCAATCCCACAGCCCATCACCAGATGCTTCTAAAGCAAGTTGTAAGCGTTCTTCACTCTCTCTCATGGCTTGTTCAGCTAGTTTTAGCTCCGTTACATCCTCTTGAACTGCAACATATACAGAGCCATATTCGGGGTGATCAAATCGAGAGGTATAGGCTCTACACCAAAACAGTGTGCCATCTTTTTTCTTGTTATAGACTTCGTATTTCGCTTCACCATCTCGATCTAATTGAGTGACAACATCTGCAACTGTTTCGCTAGGTGTCACATTTGCTGCGATATAGTTAATGACTCCAACAGGCTGACCAACAAGTTCGCCTTCTGCATAACCAAACATTGCGTCAAATTTAGGATTGGTATAAACGAGCGTCAGATCTGAGGCTTTGACTAAACATACGCCACCTGCCATATTGTTCATAATGATGCTCTGAAGTTCGATGGTCTTTTGAGCTTCTTTGCGAGCCGTTATATCTTGGATTTGAGCAATAAAATGTAGGGGATTTCCGTGATCATCTTGTACTAATGAGCCATTTAGCAGAATCCACACAATATGTCCTTGCTTGTGGAAATAGCGCTTTTCCATTTGATAAGTTGAGAGCGTTCCTGCTAATAGCTGCTTGACATAACTCAGATCCAATTCTAAGTCATGGGGATGCGTGATGCTTTGAAAAGTTAACCCTAAAAGCTCTTCTGAAGAATAGCCAACAATCTGACATAAAACAGGATTGACTTTCAGGAAATGTCCATCAAGGGAAACGATCGCCATGCCAATTGAGGCATCTTCAAAGGCATGGCGAAACTGTTCTTCACTGTTGCGTAAAGATATTTCAATTTGTTGGCGTTCTTTTTCTGCAAGCTTGCGATCGGTGATGTCCCGTTTAATTATAGAAGCCCCAATAATTTTGCCTCTTGTGTCCTTGAGTGGCGATATGGTGGAAGAGATGTTTATAAGTTTCCCATCTTTACGAACGCGCACAGTTTCATAGCTTTCAATCGTTTGTCCTTGTTTTATCGTTTCGATGATTTGAGACTCTTCGTAAATTTGGTTAGGTGGAATTAGCTTGGTAATCGATTGTCCTATGATTTCTTCGGACGTATAGCCAAAGATTTTTTCTGCTGCATTGTTCCAGCTTAAAATGATGCTATCTAAGGATTTGCTGATAATTCCATCCCCAGAGTATTCAACGATCGCTGCCATGTGCGCCAATGATCTTTCTGCTTGCTTGCGATCGCTAATATCCCGCAGCATAACCGTAAATATTGTTTCATTTCCTATTTGCAGCTTAGAAATTGAGGCTTCAGCAGGAAACTCTGTTCCATCTCGACGACGACCCAAAATCTCACTGCGATCGCCCATAGTTCTGGCTTTCCCAGAGGACTGAGCAAACCTTTGGATATGCTGATTATGACTACTCCGAAATTGCTCTGGCAATAATAAGTTTAAAGGTTGCCCAATTGCTTCCTCTGATTTATAGCCAAAAATCTTTTCGGCTCCTTGGTTAAACAGGGTAATCTGTTGATTGCTATCAACGGAAATAATCGCATCATTGGCAATTTCGAGAATTCCCGCAAAAAGAGCCTGTGATTTTTGTAAAGACTCGGTACGTTCAGCCACAAGCATTTCTAAGGTCTCATTTAGAGCTTTAAGCTGATCTTCTGTTTGTTGGCGCTTATGATCGACTTGATTGAGCGATCGCGCTGTCCACCAAATTAGAATTGAGAGGACAGTCACCACGATCACAGATCGCATCGTATTGCCAAATTCAATGCTATACCATCCTAATTTTTGTCCATTAAAAATTAGCAAATTGACTCCGAATGGAATGATGATCGCCCAAGCTAGCAGCTTCCGAGACATCTCTCCGCCAACTAGAGGACTGGTTAATACTTGCATAAATCCTTCGTCAGGTCGGAGCCACAAAATCCCTACATAGAGAATGAAAAAGCTAAAAATTGTATTCAGTGATTGAGTCGTCGTAACGATCACCAATTGCTCAAAAACATTGACGTTAAATAAGTAACCAAATAAAGATAGTAAAGCAACTAAAGCTGCAACAGTACTATAAATCTGAGCCCACCAAATACTCTTTTGACTGCTTCGTCCTAACAGTAACAGAGCTACTCCCATCAACACAAAATTGAAGGCAGTATTTATACCCATACGTCCTGCGTAAGGATTAGATGAAGACACAACATCTTGAAAGAGCAATTGGTCAATATGCAGATTCCAACCAAAGCAATATTCGCCCAGCGTCAATAATCCGATCGCCACAATTGCTCCTGCTAGTCCTTGATAAACTCGATATAGCGATCGAGTTAGTCGCTGTCGCTGCAACAGTACCAAAGAGATTCCCGCCAATAAAAAGCAAATTGCTGTATTCGCCTTCATGGTTGCGGTTATAAACGGAAATCCACTTTTCAGTAGGGCGATGTTAAATTGCCAACCGAGCAGGACAGTTATGGAGATCGCCATGATGACTAGTCCTGCAATCTTTGAAATATGCTTATCCATAAATGTTCATAATAAATGTCTATAGATGTTTGCTTGATGTGAAACTGCAACAGAGAATAAAAAACAACTTTTGTGAAGCGGCGTAGCCGCTTCACAAAAGTTGTTTTTTATTTTGTTAATTTCATAATGAAGTCTGTCTTAAAATCTAGCACTAGACATCTAAGAGCATTCGCGATCGCCTGTTGTGAAGGTGGTATTTGAGAAACTAATTCCAACATCACTTCATCATCACAATAGTAAGCCGCATCATACATTTGCTTTAACCATGCGGGCGACATGATTGCTAGATCCTTCTTAGATAATTCACGCATTTCTGCGGTATTAGTCGGTATGTGAGATGCACGCAGCTCCAATGGCAATAGTATTTGGGTTAATGCTTGCAATAACTGGCTAATAGTGTAAGGCTTCAATAAAAATGTTTGCACATCATTATCGATGATAAATTTGTGATTGTCCGCAAGCCCACTAGTTGCAATGATCTTTGCAGAAGGATTCAGGTTGCGTAATGTACTAATTGTGGTAGCTCCATCAAGGTTAGGCATCGTCATATCCATAATTACAACACTGATTTCCTGCTGATATCTGCTATAGAGCGCGATCGCCTCAACCCCATCACTCGCGAGTATGGTTTTGTAGTTATAATTTTCTAGAGAAATTTTTGTCACTTCACGAATAGACTCTTCATCATCCACAATTAAAATCAACTCACCCTTACCGTTAGGCATTACTTCTTCTAAATGAGTGAGATTCACTTCTCCCTTAGTGGCAGGAAAGAAGACCTTAAATTCTGTTCCTTTGCCCAATACGCTATAAACCTTGATAAAACCGCCGTGATTTTTGATAATCCCCGCCACCGTTGACAACCCCAGCCCCGTGCCCTTGCCAACTTCTTTAGTGGTAAAAAATGGGTCAAAGATGCGGTTCAATACTTCTGGAGAAATTCCTGATCCCTGATCAGCTACTGTCACTACTACATAATCACCTGCCTTAGCATCCAGATACATCTGAGCATCCTGTTCGTCTAAATGGCAATTTTCCGCAGATACTTTTAAATTACCTCCATCTGCCATCGCGTCTCTAGCATTAACCATCAAATTCATAAATACTTGATGTATTTGGATCGCATCAGCCTCAATTGTCCATAGTTCTAAAGTCGGGATATTTGCCGAAATGGTAATCGATTTCGGAAATGTCTTTTTGGTAATACCAATCAACTCTAGGAGCAGATAACCGATTTGTAAGGTCACGGATTTGCCTTCCGTACTGCGACTAAAAAGCATAATTTGTTTGATCAAATCAACTCCACGATTGGCACTATTAGAAAGTAGTTTTAACATTGTTGCCGTACTTTCATCGAGGTCAGGAAATTCGAGTGGTAGCAATTGCGTAATCCCCAATATCGGCGTAAGAATGTTATTGAAATCATGGGCAATGCCACTGGCTAAAGTTCCTAAGCTCTCTAATCTTTGAGCATGGTAAAACTGTTTTTCCAGTTGTTTCATTTCGGTGATATCTTCCACAAAGATCAGAATACCGCCCACTTTATTGGTTGAGGTGCGCCAAGGTAGGACTTCCCATTTCAACCATTGCATCGAGCCATCAGCAAGGATAAAGCTATCTTGATCACATTTTCGTGTCTCCCCAGCCAAACATTCTTGATGGATCTTTTTCCAAGAGTCAGGAATATTGGGAAATACATCATAGTGCGATCGCCCAATTATTGATTCCCGTGAACCAAGTTGGTACATATCGAGCCAGCGCTGACTGACGGTCAGATAACACATATTGAGATCGAACATCGCCATACTCACAGGCGCAAATCGCACAAACAAACTTAACTTTTCTTCTTCTTGCTTTAAGGCAATTTCGGAGCGTTTACGTGCAGTGATGTCAGTAATGATATTGATGCCCATCCAACAATTTTGCGCTTGATCCCATTCCGCTAAATAGTTACAGTTCAGCCAATGGATCGTGCCATCCTTGTGTATAAACCGATATTCACAAACCCCCACATTTTCAGATTGAAGATCCGCTAAAAAAAAGTTTAAAAACTTCTCTCGATCTTCAGGGAATATATTGGCTATCACTAGATCAGAATCAGCATTTACCTCTTCTAAGCTATAGCCAAAAACCTGTTCAGTCCCCCCCATCCATGAGTCTATAACAATCGTGCGATCCCTAAAGATCCGAAAATTCTTAATTACCGCGATCGCGCTGCTGAGAATTTGACTAAGTTTCGCCGACTCCTTAACTTTAGATTCTGTAATATCCGTAACAATAACACTATTGACTAAAGAATCATTAATTTGAAGTTGTTTTAGCGATAACTTCACAGGTACTTCCTTATTTCCCTTTGCCTTTCTCAAAGATAACTCTCTTGTAAGAGTTTCCCGCTCGGAAATCTCCTGTAAAAGTTGTAAAAAAGCTTGACTATCCTTATGGGCAATAAATGTTTCTAACTGATAACCGATCAGATGATTTAAAGAACAATCTAACAAGTCCGCTAATCTCTGATTGCAATATAAAATTATCCCTTCAGCAGAAATCGTTGCTGCCCCCTCCCCCATCTGCTCCACTAAGCACTGATAAATATGATCTGCGCCCTGTATTGTAAACACGCGCATTCCTTGCTCTGTTGACACCACAAATGCATCAACTTCTCCAGCCCCAATCGCTTGTAACGTTTCTTCGGTTACATTGAGACGTTCCTGCAAATCTGCTAACTGCTGATGTAAAGTGGTGACTTCTTGACGTAATTCTTCAAGAGATTTCTGAGAATCCTGCATCGCCTTTGCCTTGTCTTGTTTTTGTAGGTAAAAGATCAAGCCTAGTTAAGACTTTATCTGTATTCGATAAATTGCCAATTATCTTTTGTAAAGGTAGAGGTAATTCTTTAACCAAAGTAGGAACAGCGACAATATTCTCATGAGATACATTTTCGATCTGTTGATAAATATCAATTACCTCTAACTCATAGCGTCCTTGGAGATATTCCTCACAAATTTTTTTGATGTTTTTTAAGGCTATTCCTGATTGAACTGTTGCACCAGCAATATAGAGACGCAAAATATAATGCTGCTGATCTGATTGGGATAGAGCCTGCTCAAAAAGCTCAGTGGTTGTTAGGTGGAAATCTTCTGGATCAGTCATGGTCTTAGCCTAAATTGAAGAGATATTGAGTTGATTGGTTGGGGCTAATTTTTCTTTACAGGCTCAATAATTTGTAGCCCTACCAAGACCTTTTCAGTATTTGACAAATCACCAATAATTTTTTTAATCGGTTCTGGCAATTTTCTGACAAGGGTCGGCAGAGCAACAATGCTATCCTCGGAGGCTAGATGGGGCTGCTGTGTTAAGTCAATAATTTCAATAGTGTATTGACCCTGAAGATATTCTTCACAGATCTCTTTTAAATTTGCGAAAGCACCTAGAGATTTAGGAGTTTGCCCTCCTACATATAATCGTAGTTGCCAAAACTCTTTTTCTCCTTGAGTATTCATATTGTCTGATAAATGACTATTTGAATTATTCGTCATAGGTTTTTGCCTGATCAATAAATACTAGGATTCGAGATGACGTAATTTTCTCATGAAAGCTTGGTTCTTCAGTATGGCGGTTTGAACTTCTTCTTCCTCCTCAACTAATAGATTCAACTCCTGATCGTAATTGGCTAACTGCATTTGTAGAGCCTCGATCTGTGCTTGGATGAGATTCTTTTCGCGATCGCATTCGCGTTTTTTGAGTTCAAAACTCTGTTTACGTTTTCTTGCAGCAGTCTGTTCGGCGATCGCTTGATTGATTCTTTCTGTACCCGTTAAAACCTTGCCATCTCCCAAGTAAACCTCCACCAAATCAACCCCTTGACTGGTAACGATAAATTCGCGGACTTGATTGGAGTGCATCATCCCACGCGACTTAAGCGTATAGAGAATCCGATTACGCTCTCCATTCACCTTGAGAGTTTGCAGTTCTAGCCAAGTATCCATCAACGAAGAAACCCCAACTTCAGTTTTTTCTTGATCCAGATCAGTATCTCCTGAAGTTAAATTGGTCAAGAAAATCGTGATTTGCTTACTCTTGAGATAGTCAATCAACCGCATGAAAAAGCTCTTAGTTTGCATCACACTCCCACTCAGAATCAGGTTGCTCATCGGATCAATGATGATTGCCATCGGCTGAAATTCTTTGACCCATCGATGAATTTTAAACAGACGCATTTCTAGATTGTAATTAGTAGGACGTACAGCATCAAATTTCAAGAGTCCCTGTGCGACATAGGGTGCTAAATCCAGCCCAATAGAGTTTAAATTACGGAGAATTTGCTGCGGCGATTCTTCAGTCGCCAAATATAGACAGCGTTCACCTCTGAGGCAAGTTGCCTGTGCAAAATAAGCAGCAAGAGTAGTTTTACCTGTTCCTGCCCTACCTGTCACCAACACACTACTACCGCGATAGTATCCTTGTCCGCCAAACATTTCATCAAGTTTGGGGATGCCCGTGGAAATGCGTTCGTCTGAAACTTCATGATCTAAGCTGAGGGAAGTGATTGGTAAGACTGAAATCCCATTATCTTCAATTAAAAAAGGATATTCATTGTTGCTGTGGCGAGAACCGCGATATTTGACAATTTGAATAGTTCTGGTAGCGATTTCTTCAACGGTTTTTTGATCTAACTTGATTACACAGTCAGAAACATATTCTTCTAGACCTTGACGAGTTAAAGTCTTTTCTCCTCGCTCCCCTGTGATTACAGCCGTGACTCCTTGCTCCTTGAGCCAGTGAAATAAACGCCGCAACTCAGATCGGACAATGTTGGAATTGCCTAAACTAGCAAATAGGATTTCAATCGTGTCTAGAAGTACCCGTTTTGCACCGATTTTTTTAATTGCATACCCTAGCCGAATGAAGAGGGCCTCAAGGTCATATTCTCCTGTTTCTTCAATTTCGCTAGCTTCAATGTAAATATGATCGATTAATATTTTGCCTTCAGCGATCAACTGATTCAAATTCCATCCTAAAGAGGCGACATTTTTGGTGATTTCCGCAGCCGTTTCTTCAAAGGTAATTAAAACTCCATTTTCTCCGTAGTGCATTGCACCACGTACCAGAAACTCTACCCCGAATAAGGTCTTACCACAGCCCGCAGATCCACAGATCAAAGTCGGTCTGCCTTGGGGTAATCCGCCATCAGTGATTTCATCGAGTCCTTGAATACCCGTTGGACATTTAGATAACTGTAAAGCTTGATTTTCTTCCATAGGTAGTCCCAAAAAAAATAAAAATAATCTAATGGCTGATAGTGTTTATGATTTACACCAGCACAAAATCCTCTTGATTTTGTATCACTGTCATGATTATCTATGTGTTATTAATATGTGTTATTAATTTATCGTTTTTATTAACAAATCCAATGGATTAATCACAAAAAATGCTTACTGATGTTGATAGCCGTCTCTGATGTACTAGAAAACTGATTTTAAGTCAGTGAAACAATAGAAGTTTTGTTTATTCTTTTGCCTTATTGCCCAATTTTCGCTGTAATTAAGATTGCAAGATATTTCAGAATTGAAAGATCTTCTAAGACTATGATGTAATTATATCGAAATTTGTAGGTCGTCTTTACCAACTTGCAAATTTCATAAATCACTATCAGAAAGATAAATATAACAGTCCTAAATCATTTGTAGATTTTTGAGTTTGTGAAAGCGCATTCTGTAGAGGTGTGCTTCCACAAACCATTTAGGATTGCTATATAAGTTGAAATACTCACGTTGGTTAGAGACGGTTTGAAAATTTAAATATTGTTTGTTTATCGGCTTATAATTAAGTAAGCAGTTAAAGAATAAGTATGGCAAGTGTTTCAAGTACTAATTATCGAGGCAATATCTTAATCGTTGACGATTTACCTGATAACCTTCGGCTACTTAGAGATACATTGAGTGAACAAGGATATAAAGTTCGCAGTGCAACGACAGGGGCGATGGCAATCAGAGCTGCCCAATCACCAGCTACGGAATTAATTTTACTTGATATTAAATTGCCTGATCTTGATGGTTATGAAGTTTGTAAACAATTAAAATCTGATAAGAAAACAGCAGATATTCCCATCATTTTTTTGAGCGCACTCAATGAGACTTTTAATAAGGTTCAAGGACTTGCTGTTGGTGGGAACGATTATATTTCTAAACCGTTTCAAATCGAAGAAGTATTAGCTCGCGTTGAAACTCACTTAACCATTCGACGACTGCAACAAACACTCCAAGAGAAGAATTTACTGCTGTTGAGAGAAATTGAAGAACGCCAACGACTTGAAGAGAATCTCTTTGCGGAAAAAGAATTAGCTCAGGTGACATTACAGTCGATTGGCGATGCTGTTATTACTACCGATGCCCAAATTAATGTTAAATATTTAAATCCTGTTGCTGAGCGAATAACAGGCTGGAAAGTAGCGGAGGCTGAAGGATTGCCTTTGTCTGACGTTTTCCGAATTGTTAATGAAATGACCAGAAAACCAGTAGAGAATCCGATAACCCTAGCTATGTTAAAGGGACATGCTGTGGAACTCGCTAACTACACTGTTCTGATTGCCCGTGATGGCACAGAGTATGCCATCGAAGACTCAGCAGCACCAATTCGAGATACGCAGGGACAAATTATCGGGGCAGTGATTGTCTTTCATGATGTCACCCAATCACGCCATCTCGCTAAGAAGCTCTCTTGGGAAGCTAGTCACGATTCTCTTACAGGTTTAACCAATCGTCGAGGATTTGAGCAGCAAATAGTTGAGGCGATCGCTTCTGTAAAGATAAATGGTGAACAGCACTCTCTCTGCTATTTAGATTTAGATCAGTTTAAAGTCGTGAATGATAGTGCAGGGCATCTTGCTGGCGATGAATTACTCCGCCAACTCACAAAACTCTTACAGACAGAAATCCGTTCTAGTGATACATTGTCTCGTCTGGGAGGTGATGAATTTGGACTTCTGCTCACTCAATGTCCGCTTTCTCAAGCAGTACAGATTGCGGAAACGATCAAAGATCTAGTACGTCATTTTCGGTTTGTTTGGGAAAACAAAACCTTTATGATTGGTGTCAGTATTGGTGTTGTTGCTATTGACCAGCCCAATCAAAATTTAATGCAGGTGTTAGGTGCGGCTGATGCAGCTTGTTATGCGGCAAAAGCTAATGGGCGTAACTGTGTTCATGTTTATCGTCTAGATGATAGTGAATTAACTAGACAACGTGGTGAGAGGCAATTAATAACTAAAATCAGCCACGCATTAGAAACCAGTAGTTTTGGTCTGTATTACCAAAAGATTGTCTCGATCAACTCTCAACTATCAATTGAGCATTATGAGATTTTGTTAAGAATGTTTGATGAAAATGGAGGATTAGTCTCTCCCGATGTATTTATTCCTGCGGCTGAGCGCTACGGCTTGATTACTGAGATTGATTGTTGGGTAATCGAAACTTTCTTCTCAAATTATTACAAGTTATGTAAGCCACAAATTGCTAACGATGGCTTATATACGATCAATATTTCTGGGGCTAGTATTGGTAATAACCAGTTTTTGAAATTTCTAATCGAGCAATTTTCTCGCTATCAAATCCCTCCAAAAACTATTTGTTTTGAAATTACGGAAACTGCTGCGATCGCTAACTTTGAGCAGGCTCAATCTTTTATTGTAACCCTCAAAAATATCGGCTGCCACTTTGCTTTAGATGATTTTGGTAGTGGATTGAGTTCATTCGCTTATCTCATAAATTTACCAATAGATTGTTTGAAAATTGATGGTGCTTTTGTCAAGAATGTTAGTCATGATTTAGTTTCCCATGCAATTGTTGAAAGTTTTAATCGCATTGCCCATGCCATGAACTTGGTAACTATAGCTGAGTTTGTTGAAGATGAGATGATCTTAGAAAAGTTGCAGGATATAGGTGTAGATTATGCTCAGGGTTATGCGATCAGTCATCCTGTCCCAATTGAATTTAATTGCTAGCCCCCAAATCATAAAGAAATTTACATTAAAACCAAGGATTAGAAGTTGCGGCGCGAAGCGCCGCAACTTCTAATCCTTGAGTGGTAAGGGAGTAGTAGAACTGAAATTGCTATAATGAAAGTTGAACTTCTCCTAAGCCTTGACGCAGAATTTGCGGATTCAAATCGTCAGTTAGGTCGAGAATTGTTGATACTTCATAACTATGATCGGAGCCATCATCAACAATGAAATCTACTAGTTTAGAAAAGCGATCGAACAACTCGATCTTTGGCAAATCACAAACATTACGCTGTTTTCCATTCTTGGCTTGATGACTAAAGTCTTCGTCATCAAGATCGTCTTCTTGCAGATTTGCGGATGTAGAAATAATCGGATTGCCCAATGCTTCAATGATCGTCTGAGATACGCCATGATCAGGAACACGAATCCCTGTGGTTTTACGCTTAGGATTTAGCACCAATTTGGGGACAAGTTTTGTCGCTGGTAAAATGAAGGTGAAAGGACCTGGAATAAGGCTTTTCATCGTCCGATAGTTGGCATTAGAAACGATCGCATATTCGGAGATATTTGACAGAGAAGAACATAAAAATGTCAACGGCTTATCGTTCGACATCTGTTTGAGTTTGCGGACACGTTCCACGGCTGACTTAGACATCAGGTCGCAACCGATCGCATAGACTGTATCCGTCGGATAGAGCATGATTGCGCCATCGCGTAAAGCATTGACGATCTGAGCGATCGTCCTTGCTTGGGGATTGTCTGGATGCAGTCGATGGATGGTTGCCATAGTTGAGCCTTGGATAGTTCTCTAGAAAAACACGCTATGCTTTTTCTAGAGGTATTGTCTGTTAAGTAAAGGTTGTAGCACTTCAGGAATTAAGACGCTTCCGTCAGGTTGCTGATAGTTTTCCAGAATTGCGGACATAGTGCGTCCGACTGCCAATCCTGAACCATTGAGGGTATGCAGAAACTCAGTTCCCTTTTTGCCCTTACTCTTAAAGCGAATATTGGCACGACGAGCTTGGAAATCAAGGAAGTTCGAGCAGCTAGAAATCTCGCGATAGGTATTTGCGGAAGGGAGCCATACTTCAAGGTCATAGCATTTGGCAGCGCTAAAACCTATGTCACCTGTGCAGAGTTCGAGTACACGATAGGGAAGTTTTAAAGCTTGCAAAATTGATTCGGCATCACGCACCAATTTTTCATGCTCTTCTGCGGATTTTTCAGGATGTACGAATTTAACCAGTTCCACTTTATTGAACTGATGTAAACGAATCAGACCTCTGGTGTCACGTCCATAGCTTCCTGCTTCGCGACGGAAACAGGGGGTATAGGCGCAATGATGAACTGGTAAATTTTCTTCATCAAGGATTTCATCCCGATACAGATTGGTAACTGGAACTTCTGCTGTTGGAATGAGCCACAGTTCATCTTCTGCACATTTGAATAAATCTTCTGCGAATTTAGGCAATTGCCCTGTGCCTGTCATGCTTGCGGTATTCACCAAAAGCGGTGGCGCAACTTCCACATAACCATTAGCGGTATGGGTATTCAGCATGAATTGGATTAAAGCACGTTCGAGAGCGGCTCCTGCACCAATGAGATTCACAAAACGGGTTTGAGCAATTTTAACAGCGCGTTCAAAGTTGAGAATACCTAACTTTTCGCCAATTTCCCAATGAGGCAGAATATCGGTGCGTGTAGTCTTATATTCATCACCCCAACGTCGAATTTCCACATTTTCGGTTTCATTCGCACCGATGGGAGTAGTTTCACTCGGCAAATTGGGCAAGGTCATCAAGATGGCATTGCTTTCTTCACGCAACGCCCTTTCCTTGGGTTCTAGCTCTGCGAGTTGTTGTTTGATTTCGGGCGATCGCGCTTTGAGTGCTTCAATTTCGGCGGCGGGCGCACCAGATTTCATTTTGATACCAACTTGCTTACCGATGTCATTGCTTTCGGCTTGCAAATGCGATCGCTGAGTTTCTAATGCACGAACCTCTTGCTCTAGTTCGACCAATCTACTAATGTCGTAACCTTTGCCTCGACTGTTGAGGCGAGCTTGCACCTGTTCGGGCTGCGATCGCACGAGCTTAATGTCTAACACGGACTTTTATTTACCTAAACGCACTCAGAGGATCATACCCCAATTTGGTGTTTTTCCAGTTTTGGGATTACAGATGGCTTACCACGCAAGACTTAGGAAATTATGTTGAAATCTAATAGAACCTTTCGCATGATGGAATTAGTCTTTGTAAATCTAGTTCGCGGTTAACTTCAATGTCTTTTTCAATTTGTTGGAGGATGTGGCTTTCTGACTTTGCGATACCTCCAAAATGCATAAAGCCGTGCTTAGGCGTGGAAGTTGGCATGGATGTTCTTTTGACTTGTTGCCAAAGTTCCATTAGTTGGATTAATGATTTTTCAGAGGTTTGACCGATCTCTTCGATCATTTTTTCTTTAATTATCATTTGTTCCCTCCAGTTGGTTTGGATGATGCTGAGTGCCGTTTAACACGGTAAATATTGTTGGCTAAGGGTATAGGTGATCGCTTGATTGTTTGCTGGTAGGTTTATGAGTGTGGCGATCGCATAGCGAGTATTGCTAAAATATCTGGTAAATTCAATATTTCAGTGTATCGCTTGGAGAATCTGTGTATGCTAACTAGACAAAGGCTTGAACTATTAGATGCGATCGAGCAAACTCCCGAAGAATACATTCCTGAGTTGTTAAATTTTGTACATTTTTTTCATCAACAGCGAATCACCAAATCTTCATCGGCAAGTGCTTGGGATGTTGCCATGAGTGAGATTAATAGTAGCAATCCAGAAAAGCAAAATCTTAGAAGACAAAGAATCAATCAATTATTTACAACATGGGCTGTGTTGGATAGTGAAGATGAGCAGAAAGAAGCTTTGAAAGTTATTGAATCTGTTGAAGGTGTTTCGATCTAATGAGTCAGATCATCTTTTTGGATTCTACGCCTGTTGGATTGATTACGAATCCGAAAGCAATTCCTTTGGCTTTGCAATGTCAGCAATGGCTGGATAGCCTCTTAGCTAGAAATATTAATGTAGTTCTATCGGAAATCATTGATTATGAAGTTAGACGGGAGCTTTTAAGGTCAAATAAGTTATCGAGCATTAGGAAACTAGATCTTTTAAAGTCTGAGCTTACATATTTACCAATTACGACTGAGGTAATGTTAAAGGCGGCGGAGTTATGGGCTAGGGCAAGAAATGCTGGCAAGCCGACAGCCGATAATAAGTCTTTGGATGGTGATGTGATTTTGGCGGCTCAGGCGGTTTTGGTTGCTGGCTATGGGCATGAGGTGATTATTGCTACAAGTAATGCTAAGCATTTGTCGCTGTTTGCGGATGCTAGGGAATGGCAAAGTATTTAGATTTGCCTTTTACTTGCTGATAGGTTTATGAGTGTGGCGATCGCCTGATTTTGTAAATTTTTGCGATAGTAAGCAAATCATGATAGTGGCATGAGTAGGTTTTAGTGTTAGATTAATATCTGATTAATGCCTAATATTTTTTTAAAATAAATCAGAATACAGATGTCTGAAGCACTTCAAGATTTTGTTAACTTCCATGCCACTTTAAAAGGTGATGAAAAATCAGAATCACAGATATTTTTAGATCGTTTTTTTCAGGCTTTTCATCATAAGGGGGCGATGGAAGCGGGCGCTATTTATGAGCAAAGGGTTAAAAAGGGGAGTGCTAAGGGAAAGACTGGTTTTGCGGATTTAGTCTGGAAACGTCCTGAGAGTAATCGTAAGGGGGGCGTTTTGATCGAGATGAAGAAACGGGGTGAGGATCTCAATAAGCACTATTCGCAAGCTTTTCAATATTGGACTTATCTTGTACCCGATCGCCCCAGATATGTAATCCTTTGCAATTTTGATGAGTTCTGGATTTATGACTTTAATCTGCAAGTTGATACGCCTGTAGATATGGTGGCGATCGCCGATTTGCCAGATCGTGCTAGTGCGTTTCGCTTTATGGAAGTCGCGGTCAATGTGACTCCTGTATTTCGGAATAACCAAGTTGAAGTTACGATCAATACGGCTAAGCGCTTGGGAGAGCTTTACAAACTGCTGAAAGCGAGAGCCGCTAAAAGTGGGTTTACAGAGTTAAGCGCACAAAAGTTTGTTTTGCAATGCGTCTTAGCGATGTTTGCGGAAGATCGGGGACTGTTGCCTAATGATCTGTTTGTGGCTTGTGTGCAAGATTGTTTGAATGGGGCGAGTGCTTATGATCTTTTGGGTGGTTTGTTCCAAGAGATGAACCGTAAGGGCATTACACCCGCAGGACGGTATAAGGGAGTTGATTATTTTAATGGTGGTTTATTTTCGGAAATTCATGCGATCGAGCTAACTACTGAAGAGTTAAAAATTTTAGATACGGCAGCTAGGGAAAATTGGGGGAAGATTCGACCTGCGATTTTTGGAAGTATTTTTGAATCGACTTCAGATTCTAAGGAACGTCATGCAAGGGGGATGCACTTCACGTCTGAAGTGGACATTATGAAGATTGTTGTACCGACAATCACGCGGCATTGGGAAGAGAAGATCGAAGCAGCTAACACAATCGCCGATCTCAATGCTTTGCAATTAGAGTTACAAGCCTATCGAGTTTTAGATCCTGCCTGTGGTTCGGGAAACTTTCTATATCTTGCTTACCAAGAGCTAAAGCGGATCGAGGTGATGTTATTAGCTAAGTTAGCCAGTAAGCAAAAATCAATCTCGCAGCAAGTGCAAATGGGGTTAGTTACACCTAATCAGTTTTTTGGCATGGATATAAATCCCTTTGCGGTTGAGTTGGCTAGGGTGACTTTGATGATCGCTCGGAAAGTGGCGATCGATAAGCATGGTCTATCTGAACCTGCTTTACCTTTGGATACGTTAGATAAAAATATTGTTTGTCAGGATGCTTTGTTTTCGGATTGGTTTGAGGCTGATGCAATTATTGGGAACCCTCCTTTTTTGGGCGGTGCAAGAATGCGTTTAGAACTAGGTGATGATTATTCAGAAAAAGTTTTTAATAGATTTCCAGATGTTAAGGATAAAGTAGATTTTTGTACTTATTGGTTTCGTCTAGCCCATGAGAATCTAAGTATTAGTAGCCGTGCTGGTTTAGTGGGAACAAATAGTATTAGTCAAGGTAATTCTCGAAAAGCAGGATTGGACTACATAACGCTGAACGGTGGAATTATTCATGAAGCCGTTTCGTCACAAGCGTGGTCTGGAGAAGCTGCGGTTTATGTAAGTATTGCTAATTGGTGTTACGAAAAACCTCAACAATATTGTCTAGATAATCAAATAGTTAATTTCATTAGCTCATCTCTAAAGTCAACATATGATGTTTCTCAAGCTAGTCGGCTAAATGAAAATCTAAATCACTCTTTTAAGGGTATTCAACCGACAGGTAAAGGTTTCATAGTAACTGAGTTACAAGTAAAGGAATGGATTAAAGTTGACTCCAAAAACCAAGAAGTTCTCAAAATGTTTTCAGATGCTTCAGATTTGACTAAAAACCCTCATGGAAATCCTGAGCGTTGGATTATTGATTTTAATGATATGAGTCTTGAAAATGCCAGTAATTATAAGCTTCCTTTTGCACATCTTAAAACTACAGTTAAACCTGAACGGGATAAAAATCGTAGAGAAATAACTAAACAAAATTGGTGGCAATATGGTGAAAAACGCCCTGCTTTAAGAAGAGCAATTTCATTTTTATCTTGTTACTTCAGTGTGCCTAGACACTCTAAATGGTTTATTTTTTTGCCTTGTCAAATCAATTGGTTGCCAGCAGATTCAACTACAGTAGTTACTTCTGATGATTTTTATGTATTAGGAATATTGACATCTAAAATACATAGGATATGGGTAAAAGCTCAAAGTTCAACACTAGAAGATCGAACTCGATATACCCATAACACTTGCTTCGAGACATTCCCATTTCCACAAAATAAAACCAGTCCCCTAGTCGCTAAAATTCGCGCCACGATGCAAGAACTCCATCAATATCGCACCGAACAAATGGAAAGCAAACAATGGGGCATCACCAAACTTTATAACGAATACTTTCACGAACCCGCCAGCCAACTCTATAAACTCCATGCCAAGCTCGACAAACTCGTAATGCAAATTTACGGCTTTAGTGACAGTGACGACCTATTAGAGAAGCTATTGCAACTTAATCAAGAAATAGCTAACCCTCCCTATGTGCCAACCTATGAACCACTCACCGATGAGCAGAAAGACCGCGTACTCGATGAAACAAGGCTCTCTCTACAAGACATGGGGATAATTCCAGAGGACTAAGATATTTGGGATGAGTAGAAGAGAATGGGAGAAAATGCGATCGCTTTTATTATTTGAGAGACTTATCGATAGAACAAGGAGACATAATATGACACTCAAAGAACTACAACCACAACTACTAGCCCTAACCCCAGAAGAAAAATCTCAAGCAATCCAAATCCTAGTACAGAGCCTTAGCAACACATGGCAAGGCATCGAAAAAAATCCTAGAGTCATGGGTGGAGATGCTTGCATTCGTCAAACCCGCATACCCGTATGGCTCCTAGTGAGCCTTCAACGTCAAGGCGCAAGCGAAGCCTACATCCTCGAAGACTATCCCACCCTCTCCGCCACAGACCTAGCAAACGCATGGCGCTACGCCGAAACTCACATCGATGAGATAGAAGCAGCCATTCATAAGCAAGAGGCAGCTTAACATGGCACGTCTCTACGCCGATGAGCAATTCCCTAGAATTGTCGTCAAACTACTACGCGCACTAGGGCATGATATTCTGACAGTCCAAGAAGCAGGAAAAGCCAACCAAAGAATCCCCGATGAAGACGTACTAGCCTTTGCGAGCGCAGATAACCGAGATGTATTAACAATTAATCGAGGTGACTTCATTTGACTGCATAATTCACAACCTAGCCATACAGGTATTATCGTTTGTACAGAAGACCTCAATAGACAGAGACTAGCTAACCAAATTCATGAAGCAATCACCAATGCAGGCGATCTAAATAACACACTAATTCGTGTAAATCGTCCTAGTAAATAGAGCTTTCTTCAACATTGGCGGGATATTTAGGAAGAGTTAAGAGTGATAGGAGAAAAAAAGGCGATCGCTTTGCGAGACTTACCCATTTAAACTGTCAACGTGTCGATTAGATAGGCGATCGAAGACTATTACAATTTACATTTTTTGGAAAATGGTAAAATCACCTTAGCCTCTCAAAATCTGCTAACCAGAGTAAAAATATGCTATTGCAAGAACTTAAAAAGCAGGCAAACAAATTACCTATAAGCGATCGCCTAGAACTAGTGCGCTCTATCATCGACTCTATTCAAGAAATTACCATCTCAAGCCCTAAACAAACCCAATCAATCAGACGTATGAAAGGCTTACTAAAAACCAGTCAACCAGCCCCAACTGACTCTCAAATAAACACAATGCTAGAACAACGTCGCATCGCGCTTTTGCTATGATCTGAGCATGACTGAGCCACTATTGCAAAATCCTGAAAAATTACAAGCACGTTTAAAGGAAATCCCTCTCGAAGCAGGGGTTTACTTTATGCGCGATCGCCATGATGGGGTCATCTATATTGGCAAATCAAAGGCACTACGCAATCGCGTGCGATCGTACTTTCGTAGTAGTCAGGACTTGTCGCCACGCATTGCCATGATGGTGCAGTTAGTGCATGAGATTGAGTTTATTGTCACTGACTCCGAAGCAGAAGCCCTTGCCCTCGAAGCAAATTTAATTAAGCAATATCAGCCCTATTACAACGTTCTCTTAAAGGATGACAAAAAATATCCTTATGTTTGTATTACTTGGTCAGAGGATTATCCACGCATTTTTATTACGCGCAAACGGAGAATGGGCAATACAAAGGATAAATACTATGGACCTTATGTAGATGTCTTTAATCTCAAACGGACTTTAGGAATCATTAAACGGGCTTTTCCATTGCGACAGAGACCTGTACCCATGTTTAAGGATCGTCCCTGCTTAAACTATGACATGGGCTTATGTCCGGGAGTCTGTCAGGAGAAGATTTCGCCAGAAGAATATCGCAAAACAATGTTACGGGTAGCGATGGTATTTCAGGGGCGCTCTGGTGAATTAGTGGAAGCTTTTACGGAAAAGATGGAATCTGCGGCGGAAAATTTAGAATTTGAGAAGGCTGCCGATCTTCGCGATCGCATTCAAGTGCTGAAAAATCTTGGCTCCGATCAAAAGGTTTCTCTACCTGATGATACGATTTCTCGCGATGCGATCGCTTTAGCCTATGACGATCAACATACCTGTATTCAGCTATTCCAGATCAGGGCAGGACGCTTGGTCGGTAGATTAGCGTTTGTCGCGGACAGTCAGAGCAATACGCCAGAGGCGATTTTGCAGCGTACTCTTGAATCCCATTATCAAAATTGCGATCCTGTAGAAATTCCCAATGAGATCCACACACAATTGGAACTGCCTGAAGTAGAAATTTTGCAAGCATGGCTCAGCGATCGCAAAGGGCGTAAAGTTGCGATCGCTACTCCTCAGAGACAGCTTAAAGCCGAGTTAATTGAGATGGTGGAACGCAATGCCCAATATGAGTTAGCAAGGATTCAAAAACAAAGCGATCGTAATTTGCAAGGCTTAGAAGATTTAGCCGAAATCCTTAATCTTGATAGTTTGCCACACCGTATAGAAGGTTATGATATTTCCCATATCCAAGGATCTGACGCTGTGGCAAGCCAAGTCGTTTTCATTGATGGAATTCCCGCTAAGCAACATTATCGCCATTACAAAATCCGTAACCCTGATATCAAGTCGGGACATTCCGATGATTTTGCTAGTCTTGCGGAAGTCATCGCCAGACGATTTAGAAATCATGCTAATCACCAATCATCAATCCCAAATTCTCCAGAACCTGATTTCCCCGATGTCGTCATGATTGACGGTGGCAAAGGACAATTATCATCGGTGATGAAAATCATCGATAAGTTAGGCTTACGCGATCGCCTAACCGTCATTAGCCTTGCCAAAAAGCGTGAGGAGATTTTCTTGCCTGAGCAGTCGGAACCTTTGATAAGTGGCGATCCAGAGCGGGCTGGGGTGCAAGTATTGCGGCGATTACGAGATGAAGCCCACCGTTTTGCAATTACGTTTCATCGCCAAAAACGTAGTCAGAGGATGCAGCGATCGCACCTCGATCAAATTACAGGTTTAGGACATCATCGCCAAAAAGTTCTACTAGAGAAGTTCCATTCAGTTGAATATATCCGTCAAGCTACAGTTGAACAAATCGCCGAAACTGATGGCATTGGCAAAAAGTTAGCTCAACATATTTACAATCATTTCCACCCAACAAGTAGTTAACCAAATCAATCCTTTGCGCTCATGGAATTTCTATTAATTAAATTACCTGTAGCTTAGATTGCTAAAAAAACATTGATTCCTCCGCCACCTATTTCACTATTTCACTAAGCGCTTGTTGTGAAGTAAACGTCTTGAGCAAACAATCGTGTAATTACCGTCATTGGTCAAGATAATAGTTCTACCCATACTTTTAAGGCGGTACAACTCAAAATTCCTCAGTGGGTAAGGGCTTATTTTTATTTCATTTACCTACCTACTGTTCTGAAATGAATCCTATTGAATTAACGTCAGTTCGACGAAGGCGGAAAATGGTAAAAATTGCTAAGCGATTTTTACCATTTTCCGTCATTTGCGCGGCGCTTCGCGCCGCGCAAATGACGTTATCGAACTCACGTTGAATTAGAGTGGTTTCATTTAAAGCGTGACCATCTTTCTGGACAAATGTTTGACTCTGAGGATTATTTAATGTGGGGTATCGAAGATGCTGTTCTTTCCCGTTATGATTCTCTTGGCTTTGATACTTCCTATTTTCAGTTTTCTTATGCCTAGCTATTTATAGGATAAACAATCATGCAATATGAATACCACATGATTAGTATTAAGTAAGAGGTTTGGGGACGTTACATTGATGACATAAAAGAACGCTTTGAGCGAACCTGACCCAACACAACGATGCCTGCTTGGATAGAGAAGAAATTTTGCAGTTTATAATGTAGGGGAATATCCTAACCAATAGTTCTTACTAAGTAGCTAGGCACAATTAAATATAAAAAACAGAACCTGTGATGCACGCGCAGTTTGCGCCACAGGTTCTGTTTCTATTTTTTGATTATGCCCAGCTACTTACAGTAATCAAACAGTGATCTTGCTGCGAGGAGGTTAACTTAACCATGGTTGATAAAATTAATGAGATTACTCAAGCATCAGAGTTAGCTTTGAGTAATGGCGACCGTCTATTACAGGTTAGCTTGATTGTGATCGCAGGGGCAGTTGCCTTCTTGGGAGGGAGCGCAACTATACATGCTTCAAAATTTCTATTTAGCTGGTTAACTCCACAAATCTTAACGGAAACTTATATGCGAGTTATGATCGCATCTAAATCCGTCATTTTATCCTTAATTACGCTATCTGTAATGGAAGTAATGTTGTTGCTAATTCCTGAAACAGAATGGCTAAGCTGGATCGAATTTTGTCTGAGTGTAGGTATAACAGTACTTAGTGGATGGCTCTTGTCAAGACTGTTTCGAGACTTTTTTGATGCCAAAATTTTAGGGATTACCTTTGAATCCAATCCTAAAGTCAAAGGTGAATCAATATTTTTACTTCGATATTTGGGTGACTTTGCGATCGCTATTACTCTAATTCTAGTTTTTTGCATCAGTCATGACATTAACGTTATTGGTATCGTCGCTAGTTTAGGAATTGGAGGTGTAGCGATCGCTTTTGCCGCCCAAAAAACGTTAGAACAATTTTTAGGTGGAATCGTTCTAACGCTAGATCGCCCATTTACAGTTGGAGACTATATTGGACTGTCTGATGGTCAGCAGGGTAAACAAGGCACTTTTGGTAGAGTTGAAAGTATTGGTTTAAGATCAACCAAAATTCGCACCTCTGGCAAAGGCACACTTACGATTATTCCCAACAATTCGCTTACTCAAGCTACTATTGAGAATTTTTCGGGTGCAAAGAAAGTTATGTCTGTCATGATGATTGCCTTTCCGAAGCAGTTATCAACCGATGATCAAGCATTGATCCGCCAAATCGTCATGGACAGCACCGTGGACATTTTTGGTTTAGACTGGCGTAGCACTGAAGTCGCCTTTGGAGAGAATAACGCTCAAATCTCATTCTTTATTTTGGGCTCAAATGAGTTATCAATGGAACTGAGAAGACAGTTGCTAGATCTTGCCACACAACAAATTACCAAGCAACTAAAAAATCAAGATATTTCTTTCACTCTTGACGAGCCAACAATTTATGTGGATTCTCCAATTTCTATCTAAAAGTTTAAGTAGCTGCACGCAATTAAATATAAAAAGCCAAAACCTATGGCGCACGCTGTGCGTGCGCCATAGGTTAGTTCTCATTAAGCTAATCATATTATTTTTATTGGGTTGGTTATGGGTATTCATTCCTTTAGGATTTACGCAAATTGCCATCCCAAATCCTACTCAAAAATTCAGTCCTAGTTTTAGCGATACTGGTTCGCCTGTGGTCGTTGATGGGACTCCACTTTTTAATTTGCAAGCTGTAGATCGCTTTACGGCTAAGGAGAGATCCCAATTTGCAAATAATATTCTCATTGAGGCGATCTCTACCTCGCCAACCATAACTTTTGAGGTAAGGAATGATAATAGTACCAGTGCCACATCTATTTCTTTAAATAATGAGTATCTACTTACAGTCACAGCTAATGATGTTCTGCCAGATTTTTCACCATTACAACAAGCTAATCAATGGCGGGCAATTCTAGAAGTAGCGATCGCTAAAGCTAAGGAAGAAAGAACTCCCCAATATCTTTTGCAGCGAAGTCTTTGGATTTTAATGGCGATCGCTGGATTGATCGGATTGCAGTTTTTACTTAGTGTTACGACTCGCATACTTAAACTCAAAACTGGAATTTTTAGCAAAATTGCTTTTAGTTTAGGATGGGTAGCGATCGCGGGACTGAGTTCCGAATGGTTCCCGATTGTACGAAGTTGGCGTTATTATATTATTTCACCATTTTTTCAAGCTCAATGGCTCATATTTTTTGGTGCTTTAATTGGCTCTTTTATATTTAGTCACTACGCTACAGATTTAGTGAAACTTGCTTTAAGAAAACTAGCTCCTCAATCCGTCGAAAAAATTTATCTCGATGTCATTCATCCTAGTGATCGCCTATTGCAATTTGTAGTTCTTAATATAGCGATTAGTTGGTCTTTGATTTTATTAGAGTCATTAGCACCAATTGTTTATAACTTGATCAAACCGATTTCTAATCTGCTTTTAATTGGTAGTTTATATTGGATATCTATAAAATTAATTAGTCGATATTTGCGTACCTATGGATTTAAAATAGGTGGTCACTTTAGCCCTAGTAGTGATGATGCAATTCTTGTGTTTGAAACTATTATTAATATCTTCATCTTTATTGTTGCTTTAGTTGCCTTTGCTCGAAGTCTCAACTTTGATCTAATTGGTTTAGTGGCAAGTTTAGGATTGGTCGGTTTAGCAGTTGCCTTTGCTGCTCAAAAAGTTCTTGAACAATTGATTGCGACTTTAGTTATCTATCTAGATCGTCCCTTTGTGAATGGCGACTATATCCGCTTACCTGCAGGAGAATTAGGCAAAGTAGAAAGTATTGGGTTGCGATCTACCAAAATCCGTTCCCTTGGTACTGGAACAATTATTGTTATGCCTAATTCTATTTTAGTTAATGTCGAAATTGAAAATGTAACCCTAGCCAAAAAGATTATGGTGTTGCTTTATATGGATTTTGTGGCAGTTTTAGGAGAACGTGAACTTGCTCTAGTGCAGCAAGTAATTATGGAGAAAACCGCTTCGCTATCGGGAATTGACGCAAATAGTACAAGTATTTCTGATGCTGATGGTACAGGTAAACGATTACGCGTTAGCTTAGCAATTCTCGGCTCTCAAGATAATGCGATCGAGGTGCGTAAACGTCTACTAGAGTTGGCAAGCGCCGAAATTGCGAAATCCCTTTCTGAACAGGGCATTGTTTTTACGATGGAAGATCCTATAATCTATATTCAGTCACCAACTACAATTTGAGAATTGTTGATTTTTCTTTCTTAATATACTTGTTAAATCAAAACCTCTCAAACAGGATCTAATTATCAAAAAATATAATGAAATCTCTTTTTGATCTACTTTTTAATCCTAACAATAAGATAAACAAGAAAGAAGAGTCAATCTTAATATTGCTAGTAATTTTATTGATGGTTTTGACTTCAATACTCGACTGTTTAACTGGTTCTGGAATAAGATTTGGATTAGTATATGTAATACCAATTCTTTTGTCTGCCTCAATTAACCGACATTTTGGGTTTGTCATTGCTATCGTCAGCGCTCTATTAGCATCTTCTGTAGATTTGTATTTACAACGTTATTCTGAGCATTATATTTACTATATTTGGGAATTAACTACACGAGGGATAATTTTTACTCTCGTTGCTCATTTGCGCTCAAGTCTGATGTTCTTTACTCGGAAAGAAAGTGAATTAGCCCGTACCGACGAGCTAACGGGAGGTATGAATTTGCGTGCATTTCGTGAACAGTTAGAAACTGAAATCTATCGAGCAAGTAGATACTGTTATCCACTGACAATCGCGTATATCGATATTGATAATTTCAAGACAATCAACGATACATTGGGACATAGCGAAGGAGATAGAGTTCTTCGTACTGTGGTCACAACAATCAAACAATACTTACGAAAATCAGATATAGTGGCAAGACTAGGTGGTGATGAATTTGCAATTCTATTACCAGTTACAGATTGGAATGATTCGCATACGATCGTCAATACGATCCAAAGTCATCTCATGAATGAAGTCCATAAAAACCATTGGGCTATATCATTTAGCATTGGCGTTCTAATTTGTATCGAAATACCTCCTGACGGTGATCAAATGATCGAAGCCGCCGACAACTTAATGTATAGCGTAAAGCAACAAGGAAAAAATTCAACAAGTTATTCTCTATTCAGTAAACATAATTAGAAATTGGAATTTAAAAAATGATAGAGAAAGGGCTACAAGAGTTATTAATCGAAGATAATCTAAAGCAATTTTTACTAGTGCTTTCGGTCTCTTTGAGTGTGGCAACTTTACCACAAATTTTTAGTTGGTTTCGCCAAATCCCCTATACATTGCTATTGGTAATTGTTGGTCTAGGACTGGCTTTCGCCGATGTGCGGTTGATTAATCTCTCGCCCCAACTGATTTTGTTGATTTTCTTACCGCCTTTGCTATTTGAAGCAGCTTGGAATTTGAAATGGTCAAGTTTAAAGCAGGATTTAATTCCTATTAGTCTCTACGCAGTTTTTGGGGTTGTCATTGCGATCTCAGGAATTGCGATCAGCCTCAACCAATTTGTCCAGATTTCTTTACCAACAGCCTTACTAATTGGCGCTAGTCTGTCCGCGACTGATCCTGTATCTGTGACAGCTCTATTCCGAGAGCTAGGTGTGGGCAAGCGCCTAACTACTTTAATGGAAGGTGAAAGTTTATTTAATGACGGTATGGCAGTAGTTGCCTTTGGATTTTTGATAGCCTTTTCCCAAGGAACTGCAAACTTGACATTTCAGGCGGTTTTTACTCAGTTGGTTTTGGTCGTGGGAATTGGGCTAGCTACTGGTGGCGTAATTGGGTTTGGCATTTCCTATTTGACTCAGCGTTTTGATCTACCTTTAGTGGAGCAGTCCCTAACTTTGGTGGTCGCCTATGGAACTTACTTAATTACTGAGGACTTAGGCGGTTCGGGAGTGATTGCAGTAGTAACGACAGGATTAATTTTAGGGAATTTTGGTTCTCTAATTGGGATGAATCCACGCACAAGGATAATTGTTAGTGAGTTTTGGGAGTTCCTAGCCTTTTTTGTGAATTCCATTGTTTTCCTATTGATTGGCGATCAGATTCGCTTTGCAATTTTAGGTGAAAATATTGGAGCGATCGCCGTGACAATCGTTGCCGTAATTGGTACAAGGGCGATCGCTATTTATAGTCTGAGTGGATTGAGTAATCGCTTTGCAAAGTCAGAGATTCCCATTGCCGATCAAACGGTGCTTTGGTGGGGTGGACTTCGGGGTGCGGTGTCTATTGCCCTAGCATTGAGTGTCCCTGAAAGCTTTGAGGGGCGGGAGTTGGTGATTGCGACTGTATTTGGGACAGTTCTATTTACTTTGCTTGTACAAGGCTTAACGATTCAGCCTGTACTTCAAAAACTAAATCTGCTCCTAGAGCAACCGATGCGTCAAAGGTATCTAGAAATTATTGCGCGGCAGGCGGCTCTCAGTCGAGTTTTGCAACGATTGACAGAAATAGAGCAGCATCCAAGTGTTGAGACTGAGTTCTATAACTATCAAGTATCATTGGTGAAAGGTGAGCTAAGGCGATTGCAAGAGGAAATCGATCAGCTCAAAACTGAGTACCCTGAATTAGTGACATTTATTACTGAACAATTGCGTGGAGAGCTATTAACGATCGAGGCTGACACCTATGCTGAGTTTGTGCGTACAGGTCGATTAAATCAAGAACTTCCACTATTTTTAGACGGTGAATGTCTAGAATCTTAAATCTTGAAACTTCTGTAACAAACATCAAATAGCGATCGCGATACCTCAAAACATATATTTGATCGACGATCTCCTAAAAATCACAACTCACAGGAATAGCGATCGCCTTTATGGGATAGATTGTTGGTGCGATCGCCTTACTCTGACTCCAAACATTCTGCAACTACATTTAACTTTGCGATTGCTCCAACTAAATGATCGCCTAAGGTATCGTCAAGTTTTGGATTTTGCAAAGCTACCTCTTTGATCGCTTCTAACCACATGGAGATTAGTACATGGCTGACTGATTGTGGCTTAAAAATCAACTTTTGTTAGTTTCAATCATGTTCTTCTTTGTTCTAGAAGATTAATAGTTTTTGCAAGGTATTCACTATTTAATCTACCTAGTATGAATCTGCTAAGCAAACCTTGTCTACCCAATGTGGCGATTTCATTCTCAGTAAAAGCAATTTTCAGAAATCAATTTAGTATAAAAAAACGGAAGAATCACCTTGTGATTCTTCCGTTTTTACATTTTCGACAAACTGATGTTACTTAATGAATAACATCTCTTGATAGGTAGGCAATGGCCATAGATCATCAGCAACTTCAGCTTCTAGGGCATCGACATACCCACGGATTGTATCCATCAAAGGACGCACAGTTTGAGCCGTGAACTGCATATGCTCTTCAGTAGAAGCAAAGTCATGCTTAGCCAAAGCATCGCTCAACTTGCTAACACCATCGATCGCCAACTTGGTGAGTGAAGAAACCTTATCAAGGGATTCTTTATCAAAATCAACACCAACTTCCTTAAGGCTCAGAGCAGTATTTGCCAATTCAGACAAATAGCGAGTTGCCGCAGGGTAAATCAAAGTTTTCACAATGCTTACAACCAGCTTTGCTTCTACCGCAATAGAGTTAATGTATTGCTCAGCATAAGTCTCAAAGCGGCTAGCCATCTCTACAGGAGAGAGAACATTCAACTTGTCAAACAAGTCAATGATTTCAGCTTCCTTGAGCACAGGCAAAGCATCAGCAGTGGTACGGAGGTTGCGTAAACCACGCTTCTCAACTGCTTCCTTGTGCCATTCTTCAGAGTAGCCATTGCCATTGAAGATAATTGCGCCATGTAACTCCATCACCTGCTTTAGCACAGTGCCAATAGCGGCACTCAAATCACTACCCTTAGCGATTTCAGCCTCTAATTGATCGGCAACCCAGTTGAGGGAGTCTGCCAAGATAGTATTCATGGCAACGAGAGGACCAGCTACCGATTGACCAGAACCAACAGCACGGAACTCAAAGCGGTTGCCAGTGAAGGCAAAGGGAGAAGTACGGTTGCGATCTCCAGGGTCAGTAGGTAGAACAGGCAAGGTATCTACACCAATATGCATCTGACCTTTGCCAGTGGAACTCTTGAGATCGCCTTGGCGGATTTGCTCAAATACATCCTCAAGCTGTGAACCTAGGTAGACCGAGATGATTGCAGGAGGAGCTTCGTTAGCACCTAAGCGGTGGTCGTTGCTCGCAGTTGCCACAACGGAACGGAGTAGAGGTCCATACTTGTGAATACCACGGATAACCGCACCACAGAACACCAAGAACTGGGCATTGGAGTGAGGGGTGTCACCGGGGTCGAGCAGGTTGCCTTGAGTTGCGTTACCAACTGACCAGTTAACGTGCTTACCAGAGCCGTTGATGCCTGCAAAGGGTTTTTCATGGAGCAAGCAAACAAAGCCATGCTTCTTAGCAGTGAAGCGCAGCATGGTCATGATCATTTGTTGGTGATCAGTGGCTACGTTAGCAGCTTCATGGAATGGCGCAATTTCAAATTGTCCAGGGGCAACTTCGTTGTGACGAGTCTTAGCAGGAATACCGAGGCGATATAAACGCTCTTCAACATCTTGCATGAAAACTTGCACACGCTCTGGGATTGCACCAAAGTAATGGTCATCAAATTGTTGACCCTTAGCAGAAGGCTTACCAAATAAAGTACGACCTGCGAGCAACAAGTCAGGACGAGCATTAGCAAAGTTGGCATCAACGAGGAAGTACTCTTGCTCAGCACCACAGCTAGAGTTAACTGGAGCAATTTCCTTTTCACCCAAGATTTTTAAAACTCTGGTCGCAGCCTTGTTCATTGCTGCATTGGAGCGAAGAAGAGGGGTTTTCTTGTCAAGAGCTTCACCAGTCCAAGACACAAAAACTGTAGGAATACACAGGGTAGAACCATTGTCGGTTTCCATGATGTATGCAGGGCTGGTGACATCCCATGCAGTGTAACCACGGGCTTCAAAGGTAGAGCGGATACCACCGTTAGGGAATGAAGAACCGTCTGGTTCACCTTGGACTAGTAATTTTCCTGCAAATTCGGAGATGGCTGATCCATCGCTTTGAACTGAAATGAAGCCATCATGCTTTTCTGCTGTAGCATTGGTCAAAGGATAAAAGACGTGGGCATAGTATAGAGCACCCTTAGAGATTGCCCAATCTTTCATCGCTAGTGCGATCGCGTCAGCTACTGAGCTATCAAGGGGCTCACCAGTTTGAATGGTTTTCTTAATTGATTTAAAGACTGGCTTGGGCAGGCATTCCTGCATTTTGCTCAGAGTAAATACATCGGTCGCCCACAATTCTTCCAACCGCTTGGGAGCTTTCTTGGGCTGTGGCTCGCGATTGGTAATTTGAAAGATGGCTTGAAGGCGCGACTCGTTTCCGCTCATGGTTGTTCGTAGGGGATATTGTCAATTTTCTCTAATCATACTCAAGATATATTTATCAAATAGATAAAAAAGATACCGATTTGATTGCACTTGATTGGTATAAACCCGCACATAAAATTTTGAAGAAAAGATGGATGTACACCTATTTTCATCTTTACAATACATATATTTTAAGAATGCGATTTTTGGATGTATATCTATGGTCGCCTGTATCAGGACAAATCAAAAAGCAAATAGTGGAAGGCGGCGCGAAACGCCGCCTTCCACTATTTGCTTTTTGAATAGTTACAGCTATATACCTAACGTCAGTTCGGATTAATTTGAAACGGTCTTTGAGAGAGGGCTTGCTACGCAAGCCCTCTCTCAAAGATCAAAAGTAAAAGCCTTGCTAAGCAAGGCTTTTACTTTTGATCTTTGAAAGCTTGCCAGCTTAACCTGAATTGATGTTATCTAGAATGCTTAGAACATAAAAAATGCGAGTTTGGGATAGTTTAAATCGCTCTTTTTTGATAGGGGCTAGTTATACAAACTTCAATCAAAGAGCAGAGACATAAAAACTTGCTATGCAAGTTTTTATGTCTCTGCTCTTGTAAATAAAAAAAGAGAGTTTGCTAAGCCAACTCTCTTTTTTTATTTACACTTTAGTTAGCCAGTGATGATAGTCGGGCAAAAGACCTTGAACAGCCTTGCTATATAAATCACGGAGTTTCTTGGTGATTTCGCCAATAGTGCCATCGCCAACAGGACGATGATCAAAACTAGTGATTGGCGCAAGCTCAGTCGCAGTACCAACAAAAAATGCTTCATCGGCAATATACAACTCAGTGCGATCGATTGTGCGTGATACTGTTTCTAGTCCTAATTCTTTTGCGGCTAGCTCAATGATCGAACTGCGGGTAATACCTTCGAGAATATTATCGGTAATAGAACTAGTAATCAGCTTTCCTTCTCTTACTAAAAAGAGATTCATCGCACTTCCTTCTGCAACATGACCTTCATTAGTCAAAACGACAACATCATCAAAGCCAGAAGCATAGCCGTCAGTTTTAGCAAGGGCAGTATTTACATAAGCACCATTAACTTTTGCTCTCGCAGGAATAGCGTTGTCATCTAAACGCCGCCATGAGGACACGCCGACTTTAATACCGTTGCTAGTGTCGAGGTAGCCATCCATCGGCACACTGAACAAACAGAAATCATCATGGGTATGGGGAACTTTGAGAATTGGCCCAATACGAAGGTCAGCTTTGTAGATAATCGGGCGGATATATGTCGCAGAGTTACATTGATTGCGATGTAATAACTCGGTAGTAAGGCTGATCATTGTGTCAACATCAAGAGGATGTTGCAAACCAATAATGCGGCAGCTTTGGATTAAGCGTTGATAATGCTCTTTTAGGCGAAATGCTGCCATGCGGTTTTCTTCAGGTAGCCAATACGCCTTAATCCCTTCAAAAACAGCCGTACCATATAAAAATGCGTGAGTGCGGACATTGATTGTGGCATCTTCGAGAGGGACAAATGTTCCGCGTATATAGGCGTACTGTGAGGTCATGGTTTAACACATCTGGATCAATTATTTTTCTATCATATAGCTATGACAAATTAAAACCCAGAAATTAATTTTGACGCGAAGCCTCAAAGTTAATTTCTGAAATGCAAGCCATGAGGACAAAACTCTGTGAACAATGTTGACTACCTTCGCATCAGTTTGATCGATCGCTGCAATTTTCGATGCACTTACTGTATGCCTGAAGGCTCAGAAGTCGATTATATTCAGGCACAGGAAAGCCTTACCAATACTGAATTAATTAACTTGTTGCGAGAGGTATTTATTCCATTGGGGTTTAAAAAATTTCGCCTGACGGGTGGAGAGCCTTTATTGCGGCGCGATTTGGTGCAACTGGTAGAAGCGATCGCTAATCTCCAAGGTGTGGAAGATCTGTCAATGACCACTAATGGCTTTTTATTAAGTGATTTAGCAAAACCCTTATACCAAGCAGGTTTGAGACGGATTAATATTAGTCTGGACTCCCTCGATCGCGATGTATTTCGCCAAATTACAGGACGTAACCTCTGGGAAAAGGTGTGGGCGGGAATTTTGGCGGCTCATGAGGTCGGGTTCGATCCCCTAAAATTAAATGTGGTAGTTGTGCCAGATGTGAATGATCGCGAAATATTAGATTTAGCTGCCCTCAGCATTGATCGCCGTTGGCATATTCGCTTTATTGAGTTTATGCCCATTGGCAATGACAGCTTGTTTACCCATAAGGGCTGGGTGGATTCGGCAACATTGCGGCAACAAATTAGCGATCGCTATGGTTTAGATGTTGGCAACTGCAAGGGCAACGGGCCAGCCGATGTGTTTCAAATCCCCAACGCTAAGGGGACTTTAGGCTTTATTAGTCAAATGTCTGAATGTTTTTGCGATCGCTGTAATCGGATGCGCCTCTCGGCTGATGGCTTATTGCGACCATGTTTATTAAACGAATCGGGACAGATCGATCTCAAAACTGCCTTGCGTCAGGGTAAACATTTTGCTGAATTGCGGATGGCGGTAAGGGATTTACTTAATTTCAAAGAGGAAATTAATTTTAAAGAACGCGATCGCGGCATTGGTGAGCAAAAAAGTTATTTCCGCACCATGTCCCAAATTGGTGGCTAAAAGAGAGTGGCTATTAATTAAAGTACCTATGGCTTCGACTTCGCTCAGCTAACGTTGGCTGAGCGAAGTCGAAGCTAGATAACTTTGGTGGGATGTTTTTTATCCGCAAGAGACTATTTAAACAAACAAATAAGGCTCGCTGTGCGAGCCCTATTTGTTTATTTAATTGTAAGAGTACAAAATATCCCTTCGGCATCAGTAGCCACCATACCGTATGTGTAGCGGATAGCTCTAGGTCTACTGATTTGCGCTTACCCCTTTCGGAAGTAATTGCCATTTCGGGGATACTAGACCCACACGGGGGGGAATAGGATGGGTCTTTCAATAATCTACAGCAATCGACATTTATTTGCAAGAGTTTATCAAAATTTTTTTGATCATCTGCTTGGTGAGACATTCTGAAATTAGCTCTAAAGTAAAATTCCTTAATAATGAAAATTACTCTAAGAATAATCTTTATCTAATGAAGCATAGGGTTATGCCCCTGCCAAAGGCGGCGACATACCCCTATGCTTTGCTTGCTTGAAAAGAGCTATAGTACTGTCAATTATCAAGAGATGATAACTTTTAAACGTGGTTGAAGCATAACGTATTCGGTATTATTAAAGACTGGGAGCTTCACCATTGTTTGGTAATTTTTGGGATCTCCCAGCGAAGCATGAGCTAAGTTTCGCATTGTCTCTCAACTATTTATTGATATTTATGACTTCCTCGTTGAATTATCTGATGTGTGCCCCTGATCACTACGATGTAGACTATGTGATCAATCCTTGGATGGAAGGCAACGTCCACAAATCTAGCCGCGATCGCGCTGTGGAGCAATGGCAAAAACTATATGGAGTCCTTAAGGGTTTAGTTAATGTAGAGCTAGTGCCCCCTGCTAAAGGATGGCCAGACATGGTATTTACGGCAAATGCAGGATTGGTACTAGGTGACAAAGCCGTATTAAGCCGTTTCCTACATAAAGAGCGTCAGGGCGAAGAACCTTATTTCAAAGCATGGTTTGAGTCAAAGGGTTTCACGGTATATGAGCTGCCCAAGGACTTACCCTTTGAAGGTGCAGGTGATGCTCTGTTTGATCGCGCAGGTGGTTGGCTATGGGCTGGGTATGGCTTCCGTTCGGAACTAGATGCTCATCCTTATCTAGCAAAATGGTTAGATGTAGAAGTACTATCTCTACGCCTCATTGATAATCGCTTCTATCATTTAGATACCTGCTTCTGCCCTTTAGCAGGTGGCTATTTACTTTACTATCCACCTGCATTTGATTCATATTCCAATCGTTTGATTGAGATGCGGGTTCCTGCGGAAAAGCGGATTGCCATTGAGGAAGCCGATGCAGTGAACTTTGCTTGTAATGCCGTAAATGTCGATCGCAATGTCGTCATGAACAAAATTAGCGATGGCTTAAAACAGCGCATTACTAAGGCTGGCTTTAATGTTATCGAAACACCGCTTACGGAATTCCTCAAAGCAGGTGGAGCCGCTAAATGCCTAACCCTCAGAACTGTTGAAGTTCCCATTACAAGTGAACAGGCTGCTCTTGAACCTAGTGGTGTCGAGGCAAGAATTGTCGAATTAACAGGACATTTACTAGATTCTGGAATTATCAATCGGGCGCTCGATCTAGTTACTGATAATGGTGGTAGCTTCCAAGTTCTAGAATTCAATCTTGGTGAACAGAGACAAAGTACATCCTTAGCAAGGATTCGCATTTCTGCGCCATCCCATGACCTCATGGAAACCATCATGGGCGAATTGATTGAAATTGGTGCAGTCCTACAGGATCGCGATACCTCCGATGCCAATCTTCAGCCAGTCCTCCAAGATGGCGTTGCTCCCGATGACTTTTATGTCACCACCATCTATCCCACCGATGCCTGTGTTGATGGCGAATGGATTCGTTGCACCAATCAACGGATGGATGCAGCGATCGCAATTAGTCCTGATGGCAAAACTGCCACCTGCAAGCTCTTGCGTGATCTAGTTGTTGGCGATCGCGTCGTAGTTGGTTACGATGGCGTGCGGACAGTGCGTAAACCTGAATCTAGAGACAATGCCAAGAAAGAAGAATTTTCCTTCATGGGTGCAGGTGTATCTAGCGAACGTCGCGTCGAACTCGTGGTCGAGCAGATTGCATGGGAACTTCGCCAAATTCGCGATCGCGGTGGCAAGTTAGTTGTCTCCTGTGGTCCCGTAGTTGTGCATACTGGTGGCGCTCCTCACCTTGCCTACTTGATTCGTGAAGGTTATGTGCAGTCGATGCTCGGTGGCAATGCGATCGCTGTCCATGATATGGAGCAGTCCTCTATGGGAACTTCCCTCGGTGTTGACCTCAAGCGTGGTGTCAGCGTCAAGGGTGGACATCGCCATCACCTCAAAGTGATTAACTCCGTCCGTCGCTATGGCAGCATTCAAAAAGCAGTTGAAGCAGGCTTTGTCAAGTCTGGCGTAATGTATGAATGTGTCAAGAATAATGTTCCTTTTGTTCTTGCTGGTTCCATTCGTGATGATGGACCTTTGCCTGACACAGTGATGGATTTGCTAGAAGCCCAACGCCTCTATAGCGAACAAATTCGCAATGCCGATATGATCTTGATGCTCTCATCAATGTTGCATTCCATCGGTGTGGGCAATATGACTCCCGCAGGTGTGAAGATGGTTTGTGTAGATATTAACCCTGCCGTTGTAACGAAGCTCTCCGATCGCGGTTCTGTAGAGTCCGTTGGTGTAGTTACCGATGTCGGTCTCTTCCTCAGCCTCCTCGTTCAGCAATTGAAAAAGCTCGATAGCCCTGTAGCTGTTGCAGCCTAATTCAAAATAAAAGCCCTGCAATCGCAGGGCTTTTATTTTATGAGTGAATAGCAGAGACTAGTGCATCCAGTTGACTATCGCCACCTTGATTTAGAAAATCATTCGCTACTTCTACCAGACTTTCTAGATTAGTAGGATCAGCTTGGAAAGTCGAAATATGTTTGTTTTTGGGAACTAGTGGCTGATAACGATTATATTGATCCTTCAACAATTGAGCAGAAATGTAATCAATCAAATCTGCGGAACCATCAGCATATACTTCAAGGAGGGGAATGCCCTTTTTAATATTCAGCCAATCTAGTACGCCCCACGTCTTGACTGAATCAGCACTAATCCGATCTTCCATCTGTCCTGTTCCAAAGGATGCGACTAGAATATTCTCTAGACTCACGGGTTCGCTACTCCTTTTTAAATTTAGACATTCGGCGATCGCGCAAAGTGATGGGTTATTGGCAACCACGCCGCCATCAATTAAGGGGACACCATTAGTAGATGGTGGAATTTGAATCCTTAGAGGGTTTTTAATGATTGAATGGTCGGGATTTTGTCTGAGGCTAGCAATGTAGGTGGGATCGCTTAAGATATGCCCTGAAAAAGCAGTAGGAGCAGCCGAGGAAGATCGGCAAACTTCCCAAATTGGAATTTGCGAAAACTCAGGTTGATGGCTCTTAAAAACTACCGCAGTACGATTATAGGCATCATAGGAAACTACCAGAGTTGGCTTTGGTAACCCACCAAATAGAATGTCACCAAAAATATCTTTGTCTTGCAAAACTCTATCTAGTCCATCACTAGAAAATAAAGGACGAGACAAATCTCCAGTTTTAATCCTTTCAAGTAGGCTGTTCCACAAAAAGTTAAGACTCGTCAAGTCAGGAAATATATCTTTGCCTTTATTCTCATAGAACTTACGCAGATCTGTCGCAGACATCCCTTTGGCGATCGCACAAGCAATGATACTACCTGTCGAAGTACCTGCAAACATATCAAAATGCTGGTTTAGGGGAGAACCCAGTTTCTGTTCTAATCGCTCTAAAATTACTGTTGTCAGTAAGCCACGAATACCACCACCATCACAAGCCAGAATTTTGAACTTGGAAGCCATGAATGTTACCTCTCACTTAGTCTAAATATTAATCTGATGCAGCAACTTGCATAACCAGAAGCTATAGCGAACCTATGAAATTATTACCTCGCGGTATTTTCACAAATTTTACTGATTTTTATGACAATACGAGTTGCTGTAATGTTTCGTAGTTTTGTAGATTTAGGATGACTAGCTTTGATAGGAAAATACTACAAAGATAATTTTTAGAAATTGATTATCTAACAAAATAGCGATAATCAACTAAATATGTACTATTACTTAATTATGGCATCTGGACATATAGCAATGAAGGAGATAGCTAGGACAAAGCAAAACCCAAATAAGTGAAGGCGGAACGAAGTTCCGCCTTCACTTATTTGGGTTTTATGTCCTAAGCAAAACTTACGTTGCTATATATTTTCTGGAGCAGTCTTAAATCATTGATGGATTCTGGAATTGGTGGAAGCGTACACTTTCGTGTACGCTTCCACCAATTCCAGAATTGTGCTAGATCACTAAACAATTATTGAAGAGATAAAATAGTTGTAAATTATGAATTCTAGAAATCCGACGCTAAATAATATTTAATATGGAAAATCCTGCAATTACCAATCACGAAATTCATCCCTTAATCGCTCAACGTTGGAGTCCTCGTGCCTTTGATAGCAAACTTGTAGAACCTGAAAAACTTGCCCAGTTATTTGAAGCAGCACGCTGGGCTTCCTCTTGCTTTAACGATCAGCCTTGGGCATTTATCATAGCGACCAAAGATGATACGGTTAACTATCAGAAAATGCTAGATTGCCTTGTGCCTTTTAATGTATCGTGGGCACAAGTAGCTCCAGTATTAGGATTAGTGATTGCTCAGAAAAACTTTAAGCACAATGGCAAACCCAATGCTTGGGGTGAATATGATGCAGGTCAAGCGGCAGCAACTCTAGTATTGCAGGCTACGGCTCTAGATCTAGTCGCGCACCAAATGGGTGGTTTTGACGCTGATAAGGCGATCACTACTTTCAACATCCCTGAAACCGCGAAACCAATTGCGGCGATCGCGATCGGTTATGCAGGTGAGACTAGCAATCTGCCAGCAGAATTGCAAGAGCGAGAAACTGCTCCTCGTGCGCGTAATCCCCTATCGAGCATTGTCTTTACAGGCGAATGGGGAAATTCGGCTACGTTTGTCTAGCACTAAAAAAAGAGAGTTCGCTATGCGAACTCTCTTTTTTTAGCTTATAGCAAACCTGCTTGAGACAAGCCCAAAATCCAACCTGCACCGAGGATATGTCCTAGGCAAGTTACACCAAGCAATTCAGGAACACCAAAGCCTTCAAACAAACCAGGTAGTTCTACAGGCAAGTTGGGACCAACACCTTTGACTTTGATGCCGTAGCGAGCAACAACTAATGCAAACAAGTTAGCGGTTACCATGATCAAACCAACACCAGTAGACCATGTTGGGGTAGCGGGAACTGCGGCAAGTAAGTTAAGAGTTAGATGTGTCATAAATTTGATTTCCTGAGTTTAATTACCTATTAAAAATTTTTTAACTGCCATAATCCTAAAGTTAAGTACAGACATCAGGAAATTGTTCTTAAGTTAAATTCATTAAACTTAGTAATCGTTTACAGTCAATCAAGAAATTCACAAAGTGAATTTCTTGATTCTATTTAGATTTCTTCTAACACCTTAAATCGCACATGATTGAGAGCTAGTTCCCCAATGGAATAGGGCTGGGGTTGAATCGTTTCAAAAAAGATACCTTTACCAATTTCCACATGATACCAAGGCAGTCCCATAAACCAACGTGTAGGATAGGGGCGATTGCCTGTATCATCAGGATTTGATTCCATTGGTAACCAGCCGATACTAGGAATATAGAACTCAATCCAGACGTGGTTATAGTATTGGTGTAAAGGAACGTTCAACATCAAGTCGCCATCATGAGGACACTTATAGCGTCCGACTGTGCGGCAGGCAATTCCATTTAATCTTGCAAGAGCGAGCAATAGCCCGACATATTCTCCACAGGAACCAGTACCTCTAAGCAAAACCTCTTCTGGAGACGCAATATATGGTGTGACGCGATAGGACAATTTATCGTAGACATAATCGCGAATTAATAGCATTTTTCGCAAAATATTAGTCTCGTCACCGACAGCTTCCTTGGCGGCAGCTTGAATGATCGGATTGTCCATGCTCAAGCCATCATCATCAATCAGATAGAGCTTCTGCATTTCAGGAGATAGATCAGGCACAAATTCTACTTCACTATCCTTGAGTTCGTATTTGATGCCATGAAGTTCCAAAGTCGCTTTCCACCCAAACATGCGAGCTTCTTCGGGCTTGAGATTGCCAAGTTTAAATGCAGCAACCTTCTGTCCATCGACAATTTCTTCCTCAAAGGGAATGCCAATTGGTTCGATCGCTAATAGTTTTTGGCGGTAGGTATCAGTAGGATAGGCAACTCGCCATGTGAGGTTATAGACGGAAGTTGGTTCCTCAGAAGAGAGTTCTTCGAGATAGATCATTTCCACTTTGTAACCAGAGGTGAGCGTGTAATTGAGCTTTCCATCTTGGTATTGATCAAACCTCAGCCGATGAATAAAAGTTTTTTCACGGGCGGCTACAGAGAATGGCTCTACTAAATCATTAGGATTTTCGCGAATGTAATTCTCATCGCCTGAGTAAACCACATATAAATCATCCCCTAGAAATCCTAAACCTACTGGATTAGGGAATGGTGTCAAGCCACGTTGCAAAATTTCGCCAGACTTTGCCTTGAGGCGATAGACTGTTTCTTCTGTGCGATCGCTTACCCATAATTCTTCGCCAACCAAGGTAAGAGCTTCAAATCCTGCTCCGGGAGCATCCATAATTCGCAGTAAGGTGCGGGTAGCACGCCCAAACACAAAGATCTTGCCAACTTCGCTAGAGCTTACATACACGCCACCCTCGGATACAGCAATGCCATCAACCCGATTTGGCAATTCCATAAAGGGTTGCAAGTCAAAGTCAACTAGATCACAGTAATAAATCCCGTTGTCCTTAGTAATCCACAGGGTGTCACCTGCGATCGCTAAACCTGTTGCGTCTCGAAACTGCGCTGCCGTGTAATTATTCATTACCGTTGCGCCTTCGGAAAATGGATCGATTTTGAGGAGATGTCCTTGATAGGCATCAACACAAATTGCGTAGGGTTTGCCCTGATTTGTATTATTATTCGCATCGGTTTGCCACACTAAACCGTGAAGGTTATAAGCGCCAATGGGATAAATCGTGCTTGGTAAGCTAGGCATAGGGTATTAGGCAGGTGGTTTGACTAGTAATTTAGAAAGATGCTGGACTTTCCACAAATTTTGATCTGACTTCAAAAGCAACATTACTTCCGTAGCGAAGGTAACAGTAGTTAGAATTGCACGCTAGGTGTGTAATTGCTTAAAGTACAATGATTTTTTAAAATTGTCTTTTCATCTGATACAAAAACAGAGCTTGTAACGCTTGAGTAGTGGACGTTACAAGCTCTGTTTTTAGCTTTACTGCTGTTGTACTACTTATATTTTATTTGTAGCTACACCTAAATCAGGGCAAGGCACGATCTTTTGTCCTGACCAATCAGTCAATGTAGTTTCATTAAGATAATGACGGGGTGTTTGCAGGAGCAATTTCCATGCTTGTTTGGCATCTATCAGATTAAAGCGATCAGGATAATGCGCTAGTAATAACTTTTGCACCATCGGATAATAATCTGGATTCATGCCTGGGAAAATATGATGTTCTGTGTGATACGAAAAGTTGATATGGAGGATATCCAAAATTTTGGGTACACGAATAGAAACAGTGTTGACTAAAACATCATTGACACTGGTCATACGGCACAACAAATGATGGGTCAAAATATAGAAAATAGCGATCGCATATCCTATCCAAATTGGTAAGAAGTAACCAAATAGCATCTTCAGAGGAGAAAAATGTAAGCTAGCTAAAACCGCTATATGAATACCAAAGATTACTAAAGTTTCCCCAGCGATCGCAATTCTATCTTTCTCGCTAACACTGAATGTTGCTACGGGGTATGTGGCAGCACGATTATTAAAAAATAAGATCGAAGTTAGATGGCGAAACACGTACATTCCCCAAATATGTCCTAATCCAATTACTAATAGAAGTGGATTAACTTCTGATGATGGAAGAAACACATTCTGTAGCCATTTGCCCCAAGTATTTGGTTGTGAATGTGAATAGTTGCGATCGGGATCTTGCTCAGAATTAGTCTTATTATGATGTTCGCGATTATGAACGGCTTTCCATAAAGTTGGAGACATCCATAGCATCGCAAATCCTAGGAGACTAAGGGTTTGACGTAGCCAAGGTGCAGTAATTACGGAACTATGTAGTAACCCGTGGGCACTAAATCCCAAAGTCGCAATGCTATTCCCCATAACGATCGCAATTGGTAAATATAGCCAGAGATATTGCCAAGCCCACCGATCTAGATAAGATGCGATCGCCCACCCCGCGATCAAGAGCATCAAATTAATTAATAAAATCCAAACTTTGTTGGAATCTGGGAGAAAAGCCTCTGCGGGAAGAAATGGACGCAATTTTTTGGCATAGTCAGCCTGTGTGATCAAAACTGGTTGATCGACAAGATTGTTATTCATTATTCACTGTGTAAAGTTCTCACAGCTCGCTATGTTGAAAAATTTTGCCAAGCAAAATTTTTCAACATAGCGAGCCATAGGGTCTCAAAAATCCCCATTAATAGACTTACCATATGAACTAAAGTTATATTTTACGATATATTCCAGATTTCACTTAAATGTCCGTAATTTCTAGCTAAATTTACTGAGAATTTTTAAAATAGTCTGAGTAAGTGGAGTAAGCAAGGTTTTTCGATAGGTATCGGCAGCTTTTTTGATGGCATCGGCTTGGGTGGGGTAGGAATGAATCACACTGGAAAGAGTATTTAATCCTTGTTTAGAGACGATCGCTAAAGTAATTTCGCTAATCATTTCCCCTGCATGACGTGCCACAATCGTTGCGCCAAGAATGCGATCGCTGCCGCTTTGATGCAAAATTTTGACAAAGCCTTCAGTCTCGCCATCATAAATTGCGCGATCGACAGAACTAAAAGGAATCTTGATTTCATCGGTTTTTAAGCCTTGTGCTTTGGCTTCCTTGGCATATAGACCAACATGGGCGATTTCGGGATCGGTATAGGTCACCCAAGGCATGACTAAATCACAGAGCTTACTTTTGCCCAAACCAAAGGGAGAAAAGAGCGTGTTTTTAATCACAATCCTCGCCGCCGCATCGGCAGCATGGGTAAACTTCCAATTCATACAAATGTCCCCTGCGGCAAAAATTAGGGGATTGGTTGTTTGGAGATAATCATTGACTACTACACCACGCTGTTTGCTATATTCCACACCCGCAGCTTCTAGATTTAGTCCTTCCACATTTGGAGATCGCCCTGCGCCGACGAGAATTTCATCGACTTCTATTTGATGGTTAATTCCATTTTGTTGATAATGGATGATTTTGCCAGTGCTAGTTTTGGTGACTTGAGCGATCGCACATTCCAAAATCAAATTCACACCTTCACGCAGAAATACCTGTTGCACAATTTCGGCAGCATCGGCATCTTCGCGATCGAGTAAATGCGAATTTTTGTGCAGTAATGTCACTTCGCAACCTAAGCGCTGAAAAGCCTGCGCTAATTCACAACCAATTGCACCACCACCAATGACTGCTAATCTTTTGGGTTGCTCAGTGAGAGAAAATACGGTTTCATTGGTTAAATATCCAGCTTCGGCAAGACCTGCTATTTGAGGATGAGCTGCCCTTGCACCTGTGGCAATTACTGCTTTTTTAAAGAGCAGTTTGGTGTTATTAACAGCGATCGCATTTTGATCAATAAAACTGGCGGAACCAAGAAATACATCAACACCAAGATTCCGAAATCGCTCCGCCGAGTCGTGGTGACTAATGCCAGCACGGATTTTTCGCATTCGTTCCATTACGGCAGCAAAATCGATATCAATATTCTGAGGTGAGTTAATGCCAAAATTAGCAGCATCGCGGATATCCGCAACTACTCGCGATGAACGAATCACGCATTTAGAAGGAACACAACCAACATTGAGACAATCTCCTCCCATGAGATTCTTCTCAATTAGCGCTACTTTCAATCCTAACCCTAATCCCGCCGCTCCTGCTGCCACGACCAATCCCGCCGTTCCTGCGCCAATCACGACTAAATCATAAAGCGCCGCAGGTTGAGGATTTACCCAATCTAAAGGATGCACATTTGCTATCAAATCACGATTATATTCATCCACTGGCTGAATGAATTCTGCATAGCGATCGATGGAATATTCTGAGGGTTGAGTCATGATTTGATATTAAGTAGATAAAGATAAATAGTTGCTGAGATAACTGAAATCTTGCACCATTCTAAAAAGGGGGGGCGAAAAGACGAGAGATGTGAAAAAAGGTCGTAGTACTAATAGGACTTACGCATCGAGCAGATGTGACGCGGGCAAAGCCCGCTCTGCTCAAAACCCAGTAAATTCGTTAGCCTTGCGTAAGTCTTAATATAACGTCAGTTCGCCGCAAATGGAAAATGGTAAGAATCGCTTAGTGATTCTTACCATTTTCCATTTGCGGCGTGCGAAGCACAACGCAAATGACTATATCGAATTCGCGTTAATATACAAGAAGGCGGATTAGGACACTTCAATCATATGGCTAGTAGCGATCGCTTTCTCTCAATTCAAGGCTATCAACCAGAGCAGCAAATATATGCAGGTAGCAGAACAATTGTCTATCGAGGCATACGCATAGCAGATAGTAAGCCAGTCGTGCTGAAAATATTGAGAAGCGATCACCCAACACATCAAGATTTGCTAAGGCTGAGAAACCACTACACAATCGCACAAAGACTCAATTCCCAAGGCATCGCTAAACCTATAGGCTTAGAAAACTATGGCAATGGCTATGTATTAGTAATGCCTGATGAGGGATATATCGCTCTTTCAGATTACATTTCAGGTAATCCTCTGGATCTGACCGAAGTTTTAGCGATCGCGATCCAACTTGCCACAATTTTGGACGATCTCCATCATCAGTGCGTGATCCACAAAGATATCAACCCCAGCAATATTCTGATTGAACCAATTACGAAACAGATTAAAGTAACTGATTTTGGACTAGCGACATTACTGCCCCACCAGACGCAGATCCTAGTTAGTACAAATATCTTAGAAGGTACACTCGCTTATATGGCTCCATGCCAAACAGGACGCATGAATCGGGGCATCGACTATCGCTGTGACTTTTATTCTCTAGGCGTAACTTTGTTTGAGCTATTGACAGGACAATTGCCATTTAAGTCAGACGATCCCTTGGAAATAGTGCATTGTCATCTTGCTAAGCCCGCACCACTGGTCAGCGAATTGAAACCAGAGATCCCAGAAGCGATCGCCCAAATTGTCTTTAAACTAATGGCAAAGGATGCAGAGGCACGTTACCAGAGCGCATTGGGCTTAAAGCACGATCTCGAAGTCTGCCTAAATCAGCTTAACCAAACTGGAAGCATCACTGAATTTACAATTGGCGCAAAGGATCTCAGCGATCTCTTCACGATCCCCGAAAAACTCTATGGAAGGGAAGCCGAAGTAGGGAGTCTCTTAGCCACCTTTGCTCGAGTTTCCGCAGGTAATAGCGAACTAATGCTAGTAGCGGGATCATCGGGCATCGGCAAAACCGTCGTCATTAATGAAATCCAGAAACCCATAGTGCAGAAACATGGTTACTTCATCAAAGGTAAATTTGAGCAATACAATCGCAACATCCCTTTTTCCGCCTTTGTACAGGCTTTTCGCAACTTGATCGGACAACTAATGAGTGAAAGTGACCATCAACTGAAAGTATGGAGAACCAAAATCCTTGACGCGGTGGGAGAGAACGGGCAAGTCATCGTTGAGGTGATTCCAGAGCTAGAAGGAATTATTGGCAGTCAACCCAACGTTATCGAACTATCAGGAAATGCGGCTCAAAATCGCTTCAACTTAGTGCTGCAAAAATTCATACAAGTCTTTGCCACACCCGAACATCCCCTTGTGATGTTTTTAGACGACTTACAATGGGCTGACTTGTCTTCATTAAGGTTAATGCAGCTATTGATGCAAGATGCAAGATATCTATTGATGGTGGGAGCCTATCGAGATAACGAAGTATCGCCAGTTCATCCATTGATGATGACAATATCAGAAATGATCAAGACAGGCGTAACCGTGAACACCATTACTCTGCAAGCATTGAGCCAAGCCAATATACATCAATGGATTGCTGACACCTTGATTTGTGATTTGCCCAGCGCCTTACCTTTGACAGAATTAGTGTATCAAAAGACAAAAGGAAATCCCTTTTTCTCGATTCAGTTACTTAAGGCTCTATATGAAGAACAGAGCATTACTTTTAATTGGGATTTGCATAACTGGCATTGCGATATTGCAAAAGCGAGACTAACTTACGCTGATGATGTGGTTGAGTTTATGGCAAGTCAATTACAGAAGTTGCCTTTAGATACTCAGGATGTCCTCAAGGTGGCGGCATGTATTGGCGCACAGTTTGATTTACAGATTCTTGCGATCGCCTCTCAACAATCTCCAGAAAGTGCAGCAACAGCCCTATGGCAAGCTTTAGAAGAAGGTTTTATTATTCCCACGACAGAAGCCTATAAGTTATTTACGCAGACTGAAGTGAATGTTGATACGAATGCCGATACGAATGCTGTTTTACAAACTGATGTGAATGTAACTTATAAGTTTCTGCACGATCGCGTTCAACAAGCTGCTTATAATCTGATTGCTGAGCATGACAGGTCAAAGTTTCACTTAAAGATTGGGCGACTACTACTTCAGAAAACTGCTGAAGGAGAGCGCGATCGCCAACTTTTTGTGTTGACAAGTCAGTTTAATCATGGTCGGCACTTAATAGAAAATGAGACAGAACGGCAAACAGTGTTAGCGTTGAATAGGCAAGCTGGCGAAAAGTCGCGTAAGTCAGTCGCCTATGGAGCGGCAATTAAATATTTTGAAATTGCTTGGAGTTTGCTCCCTGATGTTCCTTGGGGCGATGACAGCGATCGCCGATTAGATCTTGCCATTGCGAGGATGGAGGTTGCCTATCTCAATGGTGATTTTGAACAGTCATGGATGATCGGTGATCAAACCTTAGCGAATGTGAGTACCCCCCTCGAACGAGCTAAAGTCCTTGAAGTTCAAGTATTAATTGAAATTGCCCGTGGGCGAATGTTGGAGGCAGTTGAACTGGGATGTGGCATTTTGGAGAGTTTGGGAGTCGAGCTTTTAGATGCCAAAACTGCCGAGGAGGAGATCGTTTTACCTAAACAGGAAGAACTAGAAGCGATCGCTACCATGAACGATCCCCTGATTCTCCAATCAATGAGTGTGTTGATGACGATTATTCCTCCCGTCTTTATTGCAACTAACCTCTTTCCTCAAGTTGTGGTAACGATGTTGAAGCTATCGTTAGCCTATGGTAATTCTAATCTCTCTCCCTATGCCTATGCCGCCTATGGGTGGTTGGTAACAGGCGCACAGGGCAAAGTTGCTTTGGGCTGCCAATCGGGAGATCTGAGTTTATATCTGAGAGACAAGCTGAATACTCAAGTGCTTAGAACTAAGTTAGGAGTACTCTACAATGCCCATATCATCGCCTATCGCGAACCTCTCCGCAACACCCTAAATCCCTTGCGAGAATTGATGTATAGCGGTTTAGATACAGGAGATCTGGAATATGCCAGCTATGCAGCCATGCATTATTGTCATTACCCGATTTGGGCAGGAGAAACTCTGGATGTAGTTGCACAGGAACAGGAGCGAGTGATCGCTTTTATTGATAGTTATCTGAAGCAGTCCTTCTCACGGGAATTTTCTTGTGTCTGGCGACAAATGGTCTATAACCTGCGTCAAACTTTTACAGAACAAGTGTTCTATTTAATCGGAGACTATTTTAACGAGGAAGAGAGTTTGCCAGAATTAGAAGCTGGCAAAGTTCATAATACTTTGGTTTGCTTTTATCTCGCCAAAAGCTTCATCAACTATCTATTTGGACGTTATGAACAAAGTGCAGAGTTTGCGGCTCAATGTGGTCAGCATACCTTTGCAATTCCGGGGGTATTTACAATTCCCATGCATAATTTTGTGCAGTCTTTAGCCGAACTTGCTCGATACCAGAACCATCCTCAAGCGGATCTCACGGCTGTGCTGGATCTTGTTGATCGCAACCAAGCTTGGCTCAAGGTGAGAGTTGATGCTGCGCCTGTAACCTTTCAACATAAGTACGATTTGGTGGAGGCGGAACGACATCGCATTTTAAGTAACCGTTATCAAGCAATGGAGCTTTATGACTTGGCGATCGCTGGCGCAAGAACTAACGGCTACATCCAAGAAGAAGCGCTTGCCAACGAACTTGCTGCTAAATTCTATCTTGAATGGGGTAAAGAGAAAATTGCTCAAGTCTATCTGACTGAAGCCTATTATGGCTATGTGCGTTGGGGCGCATCCGCCAAAGTCACCGACCTCGAAAATCGCTATCCCCAACTACTCGCACCGATTCTTCGAGACTCCCTTGACTCTTTTCAGAAAAAAGCTATAAGTCCCTCTGGCAATACTTCTAAAGCAATCGATTTAACGACTCTACTAAAAGCATCACAAGCAATTTCTGAAGAGATAGAGATTTCAAAACTTTTAGAAGCGCTCCTAAATATTGCTAATACTAATTCTGGAGCTGATAAATGCGTCTTACTGTTGCAATCAGGACTAGAGTTGCAAATCGTCGCGCTCGTAGAATCTGGAAAACCCTCGCAAATCTTGACCGCCCCCATATCCTTAGAACACAGTGAAGATCTGGCGATTGGTATCGTCAATCAGGTCAAGCATAGTTTAGAACCCATAGTTTTGAGTGATGCCCGACATGATGCCCAATTTGCAAGCGATCGCTACATCCTCAAATATCGACCAAAAAGTGTTCTATGTATGCCCATTCTCAAACAAGGCAAATTAATCGGGATTTTATATTTAGAAAATAGCTTGACTATAGGAGCATTTACCAGCGATCGCCTTGAAGTGCTAAATCTAATTTGTTCTCAAGCTGCGATTTCCTTAGAAAATGCCCAACTCTATCAAACACTGTATGAGAGTGAAAATAAATTCAGAAGACTAGTGGAAGGAGCCAATGACATGATCTGGGCTGCAAATTCCAATGGCATACTTACCTATCTCTCTCCCCAATTTCAGACCATGTTTGGGTTTCCCATTGGTGAATGGGTTGGACAATCCCTAATGAAATTGATTCATCCTGACGACTTAGAAAAGGTTATTGCGCCTGCTAGATTGGCACTAGAGCAAGGAGAGAAGCATCAAAACATAGAATTCCGTCACCTCTGCCAAGATGATGGTTATCTATGGGTAACCCTAAATATGACCCCCATCTTTGATGTCAATGGAAGTGTGATCGGGCTGCAAGGGATTTTGCGTGATATCAGCGATCGCAAAAATTTAGAAAAAGAACAAACGCGCTTGTTAAGAATTCTAGAAGCATCTTCAGACTATATTGGTACTGCTAGTCCAGACGGTCAAATTACTTGGACAAACCAAAGATTACGCCAATTTTTAAACATTGAGCAAAGTGCATCGTTGGCAGGTTATCAGATACAGGATTCCCATCCTCAATGGGCTTTAGATTTACTCTATCAAAAAGCAATCCCTCAAGCAGTTCAACAAGGTTATTGGACTGGCGAAACAGTAATCTTGAATCCAGAAGGACAAGAGATTCCTGTGTCGCAAGTCTTGATGGCACATAAAGCCCCATCAGGCGAACTGGAATACCTCTCAACGATTATGCGTGATATCAGTGAGCAAAAAAGAACAGAGTCAGCTTTGCAAGCATCTGAATTAGAACTACGCAGCTTGTTTTTGGGAATGGATGATGTTGTCTTTGTGGTAGATCGAGATGGAACATATCTCAAGATCGCCCCAACTAATGCAGATAAGCTTTATCTACCTCCCGATATACTCATTGGCAAAAATCTTCAGGAGATTTTCCCCCCTGAACAATCTGAGAAATTTCTATCAGTAATCAGGAAAACCATTGACGAGCAACAAACTCAGGAGTGTGAATATAGCCTATTGATCAAGGAACAAGAATATTGGTTTAGTGCAAGATGTTCTCCCTTGAGTGAGCGATCGATCATTTGGGTGGCTCGCGATATTAGCGATCGCAAAAAAGCAGAAGAAAATATGCGAGATAGCGAAGAACGCCTGCGTCTAGCACTAATGGCGGCGAATCAGGGACTATACGATCTCAATCTGCAAACTGGCGAAGCAATTGTCAGCTCTGAATATGCCACCATGTTGGGGTACGAGCCAGCCGAATTTCATGAAACAAATGCTAAGTGGATTGAACGGCTGCACCCAGACGATCTAGAGCGAGTTGCAGGTACTTATCGAGCATATGTGAATGGCGAAATTGCTAATTACATCGTAGAATTTCGACAACGCACTAAAAACGGTGACTGGAAATGGATTCTCTCCCTAGGCAAGATTGTTGAATGGGATGAGTCAAATCAACCCTTACGGATGTTAGGAACTCACACAGACATCGGCGATCGCAAAGCTGCGGAAGCCCAACTCCATCAACAATCCAAACAACTCGAAGAATATACTCAGACTCTAGAACAGAGAGTAGAAGAGCGTACTCAAGAGCTTTTGCAGGCTCTATCCAATCTTCAGTCCACCCAAGCAGGACTAATTCAATCTGAAAAGATGGCAGCCTTGGGTCAAATCACTGCTAGCGTCGCCCACGAGGTCAATACACCTCTAGGCGTAATTCGTGCAGCAACGGGCAATATTATCGAGGCAAGCAAGGCCTCCCTTCAGCAACTGCCCCAAATTATGCAAAGCTTAACTTCTCAACAGCAAGCAGAATTTATCGCTCTCGTGAATACCGCAATTCAGAAACCACTATCCCTATCTACCAAGGAAGAACGACAACTGCGGCGACAACTGCAAAGCGAACTAGATAGTCAAGATATTGCTGATGCTAGTGGCATTGCCAATCAACTTAGTCAGATGCAATTAGGTTCGGATCTCCATCTTTATCAATCTATTCTGCAATCTCCGAACTGTTACGACATTTTACAAGTGGCTTACAAACTGTTTTTGCAGCATCAGAGTATTCGCAGCATTCAGCAGGAAGTCGATCGCGCCGCAAAGATTGTTTTTGCCCTCAAAACCTATAGCCATCGCAGCAGTGACGCTGAAGAGAAAAGTCTGATCCAAATTAGCGATGGTATCGAAATCGCCTTAACGCTATACCAAAATCGCTTGAAGCAAGGAATAGAGGTGATTCGTAAATATGAGCCAGTACCCGATCTTCTATGTAATCCAGATGCGCTTACACAGGTGTGGGTGAATTTAATTGACAATGCTATCTATGCGATCGGTAAAACGGGGACTCTAGAAATAGCGATCGCGCCACAAGCAGGTCAAGTAGTGGTTGAAATTACAAATTCGGGCGCTGAAATTCCCGAAGAAATCATGCCGAGACTATTTGAGCCATTTTTTACAACCAAGCCGAGAGGTGAAGGTAGTGGACTGGGCTTAGATATTGTGCGCCAAATTGTCCAAAAAAATGGCGGTGATATTCAAGTTCAAAGTCAATCAGGTCGAACTACATTCAGTATACGCTTACCTTTACCAGTAATGTAATCTGGAGAATCTATGCAGACATCCCCATCACAAAGTAGCGATCGCTTCCCACAAATCGACGGCTATTCCCTCAATCAGCAGATTTATGCTGACAACAGAACCCTTGTCTACCGAGGGATTCGTCTAGGAGATGGGCAACCTGTAGTGCTAAAAATGCTCAGGAGCGATCGCCCCTCCATTCACGATCTGCTGCGATTGAGAAACCACTACACCATTGCGCAAAAGCTAGATTCTTCAGGAATAGTCCAACCTATCGCCTTAGAAATCTATGGCAATGGCTATGTCTTAGTAATGCTTGACGAAGGATATATATCTCTCTCAGATTACATTACAGCAAATCCTCTCAATCTAAAAGAAGTGTTGGCGATCGCGATCCAGTTGGCAACAATTCTCGACGAACTATATCATCAGCGCGTCATTCACAAAGATATAAAACCCAGCAACATTTTGATTCACCCTAGTACCAAAGATGTGAAGCTGACTGATTTTGGATTAGCCACACTGCTAACCCATGAAACCCTAGCGATCGCTAGTACCAATATTTTAGAGGGAACCTTAGCGTATATCGCGCCCGAACAGACAGGCAGAATGAACCGAGGCATTGACTATCGCACGGATTTTTACGCATTGGGTGTGACGTTGTTTGAACTATTGACTGGACAGTTACCATTCCGATCTAACGATTCCTTGGAACTCCTACATTGTCACCTAGCAAAGCCTGCACCCTTGGCGTGTGAATTCAACTCCGATATTCCCGTTGCGATCGCGCAGATCGTCGCAAAGCTCATGGCAAAGAATACTGAAGACCGTTACCAAAGTACTTTGGGATTGAAGTATGACCTAGAAATCGCTCTAGATCGACTCAACGACACGGGCAAGATTACACCCTTTGCAATTGGTGAAAAGGATCTAAGCGATCGCTTTACAATTCCCGAAAAGCTCTATGGTCGCGAAGTAGAAGTTCAGATCTTGCTGGATGCCTTCAGCAGAGTTTCCCAAGGTAGCGCTGAGTTTTTGTTAGTAGCTGGATTTTCTGGTATTGGCAAAACTGCTGTGGTGAATGAAGTCCACAAGCCGATTGTGAGACAACGCGGGTATTTCATCAAAGGCAAGTTCGACCAATTTAATCGCAATATTCCGTTTTCGGCATTTGTACAAGCCTTCCGCGATTTGATGGGGCAGTTGCTGAGTGAGAGCGATGCCCAACTAGCTGCATGGAAAATCAGAATTCTGGAAGAGTTAGGGGATAATGGGCGAGTCATTATTGAGGTAATTCCAGAACTAGAGCGAGTTATTGGCAGTCAGCCCCCTGTTATTGAACTGTCTGGTACTGCTGCCCAAAATCGATTCAACTTGCTATTTCAGAGATTTATTCAGGTTTTCACCACAAAAGATCATCCCTTAGTTCTATTTCTAGATGATTTACAGTGGGCAGATCTTGCTTCCTTACAATTATTACAATTGTTGATGCAAGATACAGGGCATCTATTGATATTGGGCGCTTATCGAGATAATGAAGTCTCACCAGTCCATCCCTTTATATTGGCAGTAGATGAGATTGCTAAGGCTGGAGCAACAGTTCATACAATTACCTTACAGCCTTTAAGCGAAGCGAATTTGAATCAGTTGGTAGCAGATACCTTGATTTGCGATTTGCTCAGTGCCCAACCTCTAACCGAGTTGGTATATCAAAAGACTAAAGGGAATCCCTTTTTCTCGACTCAATTCCTCAAATCCCTATATGAGAATGGTCTAATTACCTTTACTCCTTCTCTGTCCCTCCTTACCAAGGGTGGAACCAAAGGGGGGTGGCATTGTGATATTGCTCAAGCCAGATTGACTCATGCTGATGATGTGGTGGAGTTCATGGCAGCACAATTGCATAAATTTCCTGTAGAAACTCAGAATGTTCTCAAGGTAGCAGCTTGTATTGGCGCACAGTTCGATTTGCAAACCTTAGCGATTGTATTAGAACAATCATCCACCGATGTGGCAGTGGCATTGTGGAAAACCTTACAAGAAGGTCTGATTTTGCCAATGAATCAGGTCTATAAGTTCTTTCAAGATACAGAGCTGGTTGACCCGCAGAGTACTATGAATCCTACATATCGGTTTTTACACGATCGGGTTCAGCAAGCTGCCTACGCTCTAATTCCTGAAGATCAAAAGCAACAGACACACTGGAAGATCGGTCAATTATTGTTACAGAGCCTGTCCCAACAGGAACGAGTCGAACAGATTTTTGAGATCGTCAATCAACTAAACTTAGGCAGAGCGACGATCTCCAATCTAGGGCAAAAACATCAACTAGCTCAGTTAAATCTGCAAGCTGGACAAAAGGCAAAACTTTCAGCCGCCTATCAAGCTGCTCTGAATTATTGTGAGATCGGCATTGATTCGTTAACCGCAGAGTCTTGGCAGGTAGACTATGCATTAACCTATGCCCTGCATCGAGATGCCTCAGAGGCTGCTTATCTCTGTGGTAATTTCGACCAAGCAGAAATACTCTATGTGGTCACCCTTGCTCAAGCTCAAACACCCCTAGATAAAGCCGTGATTTATCGGGTGCAGATGACTCAATATCAACTTCAAGGTCGTAATGCAGAGGCGATCGCCATTCAACGCCAAAGCCTCCAACTGCTGGGCTGGGTAATACCAATCGAACAAGAAAGTATCCAAGCCAGCCTAGATGAACAAATTACGGCTGTGAATCAATTCCTAGAACAGAAACCGATTGAGTCGATTCTTGATTTTCCTAAGATGGAGGATGACAACATTGCAGAAATGTTGCGGATCTTGCAAATTCTTTTCTATGCAGCATGGCTTGATGGTCAATCTACTTTGGCACTACTTGCACTTGCTAAAATGACAACGTTGTCTTTACAGCATGGCAACAGCGATATGTCTCCCTTTGGCTATGTGGGTTACGGCTTAATCGCTAATGCCTTACTCAAAAATGCTGCACAGGCTTATCAATTTGGTGATGTAGCGGTACAACTTTGCGAACGATTTGATAATGCTGATGTTCGAGGCATGACCAATTTCCTGTTTGCTGCCGATGTGCATAGCTGGAGTCGTCCCTTGCAAGCAGCCGATACTTACTACGACAACGCCTTTAAGTATGGGATGGAAGCTGGGAACTGGCTGACTGTAGGTTTCACGATCATGCAAAGTGGTTCCGATCGCTTAACCTATGGCAAGAACTTAGCTGAACTGTATGCGATCGTCCAGCCCCATGCAGAGTTTTTGCGGCAGATCAAAAGCTTAGAGAACCTAGACGCGCTCACAGTTGGGGTGCTGCAACCCATTCGTCATTTGATTGGGATAACAACTACCCCCTTGAGTTTTGACGATGAAGGGTTCAGTGAAGCAGCGTATTTACAAAAATATCACGACGCACCCTATCATTTGGCATGGTTTTATTCTGTCAAAATTCGCCATGCTTTCTTGTTTAGTCAGCAAGCTACCTATCTAACCTTAATTCCTCAACTCCGTATCATTGAGGAAACCATTTCTTCCCATGCTAAAGTCCCGTCCAGTGTCTTTTACGTCATACTCATGCATTTGGCACTGATTGAGATTGCTCGCGATGATGCTGAGCGTCAGTCCCATTGGCAAGCCATCTTGCCTTTAGAAGAACGGTTAACCCGTTGGCAGCAAGATTGTCCAGAAAACATTGAGCATAAGAGCCTCTTGCTCCGAGCAGAAAAAGCAAGGCTCAACGGGCAAAAATCAGAGGCAATCGATTTGTATGACCAATCCATTGTCAAAGCTCAGGCACAAGGGTATGGCTATGAAGCAGCCCTCGCCAACGAACTAGCAGCGAGTTTCTATCTCAAGTGGGGCAAAGAAAAAATCGCTCAAACCTATATAATTGAGGCATATTATGGCTATGTGCGTTGGGGTGCAGCAGCCAAAGTCACCGACCTAGAAAATCGTTATCCGCAACTACTTTCTCCCATTCTTCAGGAAGTACGCTCCTCTAGTTCTATCAAGCAACAATCTAGTAGCTCCTCTGAATCATTAGATTTAGCCACTCTTCTCAAAGCATCTCAAGCAATTTCCGAAGAAATTGAACTCGATAAGCTCTTGTCAACGTTACTAAATATTGCGATCGCTAACGCGGGTGCAGATAAATGTGTCTTATTGCTGCAAGTAGAACAGGAATTACAAATCACAGCTTTAGTGGAATCTGGACAGAAACCGCAAATCTTATCCTCACCGATATCTCTAGCATCAGGCGAAGATATAGCCATTAGTTTAGTGAATCAGGTCAAGCATAGTTTAGAGCCATTAGTTGTAAATGATGCGCGAGAAGATGTTCGGTTTGCAGGCGATCGCTACATCCTCAAATATCGACCAAAAAGCGTTCTATGTATGCCCATTCTTAAACAATGCAAGTTAATCGGAATTTTATATTTAGAAAATAGCTTGACTATAGGAGCTTTTACAAGCGATCGCCTTGAAGTGCTAAATCTAATTTGTTCTCAAGCTGCAATTTCCTTGGAAAATGCCCAACTTTACCGCACCCTAGAACAAAAAGTCGAAGAACGTACTCAAGAACTTTCCGAAGCCTTAAAAAATCTCCAAACTACTCAATCAGAACTGATTCAATCGGAAAAAATGGCAGCATTAGGACAGCTCACGGCTAGCGTAGCCCATGAAGTCAACACACCTTTAGGAGTGATTCGCAGTGCCACAGGCAATATTATCGCTACTTTGAAAATTTTATTGCCCCAATTGCCAGTGTTGATGCAACGCCTAAATCCTATACAACAAGAAGCTTTTATCGCTTTGGTAAATACCTCACTTCAGCAACAGCAGTCTCTCTCAACTAAAGAAGAACGACAACTGCGGCGACGATTGCAAACAGAACTGGATGCGATGGGGATTGCCAAAGCCCAAGAGATCGCCGACCAATTTGCCCTACTGCGGATAGAATCATCTCTAGAAGTCTATCAGCCTCTTCTGGAAGCATCTGATTGCGATGAAATTTTGCAAGTTGCTTATAAGCTAGTGCAACAAAGCCAGAATGCCATTAGCATTCAACAGGAAGTCGATCGCGCCGCAAAGATTGTTTTTGCCCTCAAAACCTATAGCCATCGCAGCAGTGACGCTGAAGAGAAAAGTCTGATCCAAATTAGCGATGGCATCGAAATCGCCTTAACGCTATACCAAAATCGGTTGAAGCAAGGAATCGAGGTGATTCGTAAATATGAGCCAGTACCCGATCTTCTATGTAATCCAGATGCACTTACACAGGTGTGGGTTAATTTAATTGACAATGCTATCTATGCGATCGGTAAAACGGGAACTCTAGAAATAGCGATCGCCTCACAAGCAGGGCAAATAGTGGTTGAAATTACTAATTCAGGTGAGGCAATTCCCGAAGAAATCATGCCTCGACTATTTGAGCCATTTTTTACGACCAAGCCGAGAGGAGAAGGGAGTGGACTGGGCTTAGATATTGTGCGTCAAATCGTGCAGAAACATGATGGAGAGATTCTAGTTAGAAGTCAGAACGAGCGAACTACATTTTCGGTTATTATTTCTCTATCTAAAGACATAAAAAGCTGATCACCTATTAATCCCACTCAGGATGTAAATTATTGAGCTACAGCATATTTAACTACCCCGTTTTATCAATTCCAACTTTAGAAACATTATGATGGAAAAACCGACTATTATTTGTGTTGATGATGAACGCAATATTCTGCTGATGCTGAGAAACCAGTTAATGCATTTTTCCTCAGATTGCAAAATTGAAATCGCAGAAAGTGGAGATGAAGCTCTGGAAGTTATTGAGGAAATATTCTCAAGTGGGGGTGAAGTTGCTCTGGTAATTGCTGACCAGATTATGCCTAGGATGAGAGGAGATGAGTTTTTGATCGAACTCCATCACCGCTATCCTCAGATCCTCAAGGTGATGCTAACAGGACAAGCCAATGTTGAAGATATTGGCAATGTCATCAATCGAGGAAGTCTCTATCGTTTTATATCTAAACCTTGGGACGAAACTGATTTGAGGCTAACAGTAGTAGAGGCTTTGCGGAGATTTGAACAAGATAAACAACTTGCCAAGCATCAGTTAGCCCTTGAGCAAAATAATCTAGAACTAATCGAGCTAAATGCAAATCTTGAGAGAGCTTATGTGGAACTCAAGAGCGTTTCTAAATTAAAAGACGAGTTTCTTGCCATGATGAGTCATGAATTACGGACACCATTCAACTCGATTTTAGGCGTGTCAGAATGTTTGCTTGAAGAAATTTATGGTCAGATCAACCCTCGTCAAAAGGAGGCAATCGCCATCATTGAAAGCAGTGGTAACCATCTTCTGAAATTGATTAATGACATTCTATATTTCTCAAAACTTACAACAGATTTAGTGAAACTGGATATCGAATCGGTAGCGATCTCCGATTTATGCAATTCTAGTCTAGAACTTGTGAAACAACAGGCTCTCAAGAAGAAAATTCAAATTACGATAAACATTTCCCCAGAAGTAGAATTCTTTCAAGCCGATCCACTTCGGATGAGACAAGTATTAGTCGAATTACTAAATAACGCAGTCAAATTTACTCCCATCGGCGGGAAAGTTAGTTTGAATGTAAAGATAGATCTTCCACTTGGTGAGCTTGTAACCTCTTCTAATGTGGCTACTGATAGTCAGGAAGTATTGAATACTCACTCTTGGGTTTATTTTGAAGTTACTGATACTGGGCTTGGCATCGCACCTAGCGATCAAAATAGTCTATTTCAACCGTTTATCCAGATTGACAGTGGGCTTAGCCGCAGTTACGAAGGTATAGGAATTGGGCTAGCAATAGTAAAGAAAATCGTTGAACTGCACGGGGGGGGATATCAAACTGAGCAGTCAGATCGGTCAAGGAAGTTGCTTTACTGTGAGCATACCATTTAGGAATTGACTCACTATCAATTGCAATTCTAATAAAGGAAATTTAAAAGAGGGTTAATTGTTGAGGTGGCGGAATAAGTTGCTCCCAAGGTAAAACTGGTACTGGAACATTTGCTTTTTCCAACATTTCCTGAAAGTACCTTGCATTATGGGGCGATCGCTCTTCAATCGGGCAGTGCATAAAGAAGTATATTTGCGTCCCCTTTGTGAGCCATTCACGTAGATAAATTTCCCATTCTTGCCAAAAGCGAATATTCAAATCGCGATCAGGATGACTGATAAACCGCACAATACTAAAAGGGGCTGTCACCACAGGTTGTAAAGGCAAATTGGGTTTGCGGCGCTCCTGTTGGACTGGGACTGATAAAGCAGGATCAATGTCATCTCCAAAGGGCAAATCATATATGGGGCGCGAATCTAGCAACACCCGTCCAATTCCTAAGCTCTGTAATAACTGATTGAGGCGATCGCTATGATTCAGCTTAAACCAATCAGTATGGCGTACTTCTAGAGCAATTTGATAATCTTGCGTCGGTAACGCTTTGAGGAAATTTTCGAGATCAGCAAAATTCGCAGGGCTATAGCTAGGCGGTAACTGGATAAATAACACACCTAAGCGATCGCCAAAACCCGATATCAAATCTAAAAACTGGAAAGCCTGCTCTATATAAGGCATCAGCAAACCATTATGGGTGAAATGTTTCGGGAACTTTGGGCAAAAGCGAAATTCTGAGGATGTATCCTTTGCCCAACGCTCGATGGTTTGGCGATCGGGGATCACATAAAAAGTGGAATTTACCTCCACCGTCATCAGGCGATCGCTATAAAGTGGCAAAAATTCCGTTGAACGACTTCCTTTTGGATAAAAATCACCTACCCAACCCTTAAAAGCCCAAACCGCACAACCTAAATAAAATTGAGAATCCATATTTTCAATCGTTTTATCGCATTTTCCAGTCTAGTTGTTTCGCGAACAGACCCCAAAGCTGTGACGCACGCGCAGCGTGTGTCATAGCTTTGGGATTCTATATAGTTTTGTGTTGGGGAGATTTTGGCGATCGCTATAAGATATATTAGCATAGCTAATCATACTACGATTGCACTATAACTATAGCCTATGTTAATTTGAGTCACAGTTTCTTAAAAGTTTCTGAGTGGATGAAATCAAAAATGCAACAGTTAATTGATGCGCCTAAAGACGAGCTAACCACTCCCCAGCAAGGTAAAAACCTGCGTTTTCGGATAGTCCAGACTTTAGAACTAGTACAAGATGCGATCGCCATCTCTCTATGTATTGGACTATTTTGCGTCATGGTCTTGCAAATGAAAGAGATCTTTTTATCGCTGCTAACCACCTTACGCTTTCATGAAATTACCGCCGATATTTTATTTATTCTCATCTTAGTGGAATTATTTCGGCTATTAATTATTTATCTCCAAGAGCAACGAGTATCGATAGGGGTTTCTGTCGAAGTGACCATCGTATCGGTATTACGAGAAGTAATTGTTAAAGGTTTGCTAGAAGTTGAATGGAAACAGGTATTAGCAACCTGTGCCTTCTTAGTTGCCCTAGCGTTACTATTGGTCGTCCGCGTGTGGCTTCCCCCCACATTTGAAGGTATCGATCCCGAACAAAAAGCATCACTACGCTTCAAAGGGCGTAAATAAAAAAGGGGGCATAGCCCCCCTTTTTATATCTATTTGACCTGACTAAGTAACTGCTTAATGGTTTTGATTAATTCAGGTGGATGATAAGGCTTAGTTAAGTAAGCATCTGCCCCCTGTTTCATACCCCAGTACTTATCAAATTCCTCACTTTTGGTTGTACACATAATTACGGGTACATCCTTCGTAGAGGCATTATTTTTGATCCAACGGCATAACTCGTAGCCATTCATCCGAGGCATAACCACATCGGTGACAACGAGATCGGGAGTCGCAACCTTAAGTTTTTCAACTGCGTCAGCACCATCATGGGCTTCTATAACTTCTAGACCATGCTGTTTTAAATGTGCCGAGACCATCTCCAACACCATCGAACTATCGTCCACTACGAGGACTTTTACCATAACTGCCTTCCTGCTTTTCCAGTTGTGCATTAGCTAAGATATTCGTTAGCATTCAACTCCCAAAAGAATTAATGCAATTTCCGAAGATCGATCACTATTGCAATCATAAAATTTCTAAAACCTTAAAAATGAGATAAGGTTAAGAATATTAGCTAATCAACATTAACTGTTTTTTGATTGTGTCTTAACAGAATTGTTGACCCAACTCTAGCTGATCAATGAACAATATCAATGAAAAGCGTTGTTATTGTTGACAGTATATCAGAATGCATCTTGGTTAGAGTGCTATGGCGATGGTTACGGTTGAAGGTTTGAGCAAAATTTACAATATTGCGGTCAAGGATTCAGGACTGTTTGGTACTCTTAAGCATTTTTGGCATCGTCAATATCGCGAGATCGCTGCTGTTAAAGATATCTCCTTTGCGATCGCCTCTGGTGAAATGGTGGGATTTTTAGGGCCAAATGGCGCAGGTAAGACTACAACGCTAAAAATGCTAACGGGCTTAATTCATCCATCATCGGGCAATGTCCAAGTCGCAGGGCATATCCCCTTTCGTCGTGATGCAGGCTTTCTCCAAAAAATCACCTTGGTGATGGGTCAAAAACAGCAACTAATTTGGGACTTGCCAGCCCTAGACTCATTACGCATGAATGCGGCAGTGTATGACATTCCCGACAAAATATTTAAGCATCGTGTTGGCGAATTGACCGAGATGCTATCGCTCGAAGGGAAGCTGTCGCAACCAATGCGGAAACTCTCCCTCGGTGAGCGCATGAAGGCAGAATTATTAGCGGCGCTGTTGCATCAACCGCAGGTTTTATTTTTAGATGAACCAACCTTGGGGCTAGATGTCAATGCTCAAGCAAATGTACGCGAATTTTTGCGGGAATATAATCAGCGCTATCAAGCCACAATTTTGTTAACTAGTCACTATATGGCAGATATTACGGCTTTGTGTAAGCGAGTATTGCTGATCCATCAAGGGGGACTGATCTATGATGGCAGTCTGGATGGTTTGCATGATAATTTTGCACCCTATCGGGAAGTGCGGGTGGAGTTAGCCCAACCAATAGGCGATCGCAATGATTTACAGAAATATGGTCAAATCCTCAATATTGATGGTCAAGCGGTTTGCTTTTTAGTGCCACGCGAAAACTTGACCAAGGCAGTTTCTCAGATTCTTGCAGAACTAGAAATCTTGGATTTATCGGTAAATGAACCTGCGATCGAGGAAGTCATTGGTAGTGTTTTTCGCGCTGGCACTGTCAATTAAAACATAGGAGACGCTTAGCGCACCTGTGTCTTGATTCTCAAGCCTATCCTAAATGGTTAGTGGAAGCGCACCCCTTCGGGGTGCGCTTCCACTAACCCAAAAATCTACAAATGATTTAGGACTGCTATAGCTGCCGTCACTTACAGCGCTTTGCGCTCAAACCCGAACCAAGAAAATTTTTGAAAGTGTTGCTTTGCAACACTTTCAAAAATTTTCTTGGGGGGCGTTTGATCTGAAATTGCTGTATGTTAAAAGACAAGAAGAGAAAGGCGGCGCTTCGCGCCGCCTTTCTCTTCTTGTCTTTTATGTCCTGATACACTTGGCAACAGCTATATATATTTTTTTGTGAGGATATCATGATGTTTAGGAGATTGTAACTTTTGTGTAACCAATAAGTAACTTTCAGATCTATCCAAAATTAGTAAACAGTATTAGTGTCGTATTCATCAGTTGGGTTGGCGCAGTTGATTGATTACACAAAAAAACTACATTTCCACGAAAAAGATACCAAATGATTTCTATCTGTAGTGTTATCGCTAAAAGACTATGTTAAACACTTCTCAACTATTTCCAAGATCTCGACATTACGGGGAGGCGAACAATGAAAACCTTATATTTAATACAGTTTTGAAAGAGTTCTCTTTGCGAGTCAGCATTATTTACAATCTTCAAACTAATGGAGAAATTTCGTCAAAAGAGGCTTACTCGCAGTTAGCAGAACTATGGCAACAGCTAGAAAAATCTGCTAACTCTTCACTCCAGTAATATGCCCCTTTAAGGCGCATTGCTGGAGCAAAAGTTTTAGTTGAGGTACTTAGCAACCTCGGCAACTGTGATTGGTTCATCCGATGTACTGGGGACATCTACAACGATCAAAAATCCTTCAACTTTGCCCTTCCCAACAGTATTTAAAACATCAAGAATCTTGGGCATATCTGCCTTGATCAAGCTTCCTCGCTGATCATAAAGCTCTATTGCCGAGAGACAGCCTAAGGTTGCATTCCAATCAAAATATTTTGCCTTGACCACTTTATCTTTATTACGGAAGAAGTCGATCGCTGCACCACTTCCATGAATGCGAAATAGCGATCGCCCGACATTACCCGCCCAATAGCTTTGGAAAATGGGTTGATAGTTGCGCCATGTGGGAGGGAGGAGTGCTTGATAGGATTGCAGATTACCTGTGAATTTCCCTTTTTGATTGGGTAAAAAAGCCTGTACCCCATCCTCAAAAGGCATAAATAGATTCACTAATGAAAATTGTCCATAGGCGTGAAACAATTCATCATCGGGTTGCAAGGATACTCCTTCCATTCGATAAATTCCCTGTGGTGTGCGTCCATTGGTAAAGTACCAATCAAGATTTCTTATAGATTGTAGTAATAGAGGAACTGACCAAAGTTGTTTACCTCGTTTTAGGAATTTTCCATTACTATCCTTGACTACTGCCAAACATAAAACCTCACGATTGGGGCGACATAGAACATACATATGGGACTGTTGTGGCGCAATTTGCCATTTCAACAAATCCGCAAGATTAGGAATTGTGGAGCCTTGACTAGAGTTATCATTGCGAGCAGTTTGGATGGTTGCGCGTAAATGTAAGTCCTGCTGCCAACTGGGAAACCGTTGCTGAACTTTAAGAATGAGTTTGTCGAGTTGTGCTTTGCTAAGACTTTGAGCAGGATCAGTAGATTTAGCTAAAGCTGACAGCGATAGCGCTATCCATTGTGAATCGCTACTTTCATTGACTGTGCGGATAAAGTAGGGTTTGAGTTTGCCATATACCTCAGGTTTAAGCGTATATAGTTGCATCCCTACTTGCATTGCCGTATCGATGATGCCCTTTTGCGGATCAGTGAGATTCGGAGCCGTTGTCATCTTCACAACATTAACTAAGGCTTGCACGGCATAGTCTTTTTCAGGCGTTAATACACCGATCGCCCATAGAGAGTCTTGCCAATGCGCGGCGTTACTGTCAATAATCGGATATTTCTTGAGATCAAATCTACTGGGATGCGCCTTTTGCTGTTGGTCTTGAATTTGGGCGTTTCTGGCTGTCTCAGTGGCTTTGGGCTGATAGGAACGGATCGGCGGAGTTTGTGCCTTCGCCATTTGAGGTGAGGTAGAGGCAACAAAAAAGGCGATCGCTGCCAAAGCACTAGACATGAATTGATACATAGTTTCTCGAACCGCACAGTGTTCGTGTAATGTATCACAAACTTTTTTTCTCAAAAATAAAGAGATTCCTTAGTAGATGATTTGGTAGTGCTAAATAGGTAAGGATGGGCGGCGCGAAGCGCCGCCCATCCTTACCTCAATAAATCCTTTCCTTTTTAGGACTACCGATGATTTTACCTAAGACAAAATCATCTAATAAGATTCTGCCTTAGAAATGAGTATGTACTGATTTCTAAAGCGCTATGTTGAATATGGAGCTAAGGGAACTCGAATCCCTGACCCCCTCAATGCCATTGAGGTGCGCTACCAACTGCGCTATAGCCCCGAAGTTTGATTTAGGTGCTAATCAATTTATTAGCTTGACTATAATCGCTCAAATTGGATTTTATGTCAAATGCGATCGCCTAAAAATTGCAAATCACCCCCCAAATAAGTGAAGGCGGCACTTCGTGCCGCCTTCACTTATTTGATGGTTATGTCCTAAGCAATCCTTACATTGCTAAATCATTCGTAGATTTTTGGGTTTGTGGAAGCGCACCCCGAAGGGGTGCGCTTCCACAAACAATTTAGGATTGCTATATTGCCAAAATGATTGGCATTGTTAAGGGACATGAAGGAAAATAAAGAACCGATTTATGTGGCGAGGCGAAGCCTCACCACATAAATCGGTTTCTTACGAACTAAACATAAATAAAATACAAAAACAAACATATGTCAGATCCTGTAAGCAAACCCCTCACCACCTACGAGCGCTACCTTATTTTCGTTGAGCGAATAATTCTCAACATAAATAACGGCAAATTGCTATCTAAAGAACATGTCTATCGCATTCTCAGTGACAGCTTAGAATCTGGAACAGGAGAAATTTTTGAGCGATCGCTTGCTGAACATAGCAATCTGTTGCAAGCAAATTTTGATGCTCAAACTGATATGGTCAAGCAAGCTAAGGCAACCCAAAGCCTGCGTGCTATGAAAATCCTCAAAGATGCGTGGGAGCAGTGGCAAATTAACTATCAAGTTCAGGATACCTGTGCTAGAGGTTTGCAGAGGATATTGGAAACTGAGGCGCAAGAGCGCTTATTTACGTTAATCCAAGTTCTTGACCCTAATCACACACCTGTCTTTGAACGTCAGCATCTTCAAATCCTTACGGAATTGTTGCAAAAAACTGCGGAGACATTAGCCGATGATTCGGAAGCTTTTCAATTGCGTCAATTTGCGATCGGGCTAACTCGCGGCTTAGCATCCTTTGACCTATTGGAAGGATTTCTCGTCAGTTGGCTCTATGAGTCACAGCGACAGGTGGGCTTTGAACGGACAAAAGTAGCTGGTCCTTGGCAGATCTGGGCGCAGCAGATTGCGAGTCCTTTGCCCAAGGAGCTATTTGCTGGACAGGCTCTCAATCAATCGGCAGCAGCGATCGCCCAATCGCAACGGAGCATCGATATTAGCGCTTGGGTAGAGTTATCAATTCTCTTGCGATATTTACAGAATGGGCTAGTGCGCTGGTTCGATCAGCAACCCTATGATGCGAAAGCAGGATTGCATATGACGGGCATTACCTTTGTTGCCTTTGCGATGATTTGGGGTGAACTCAGCAGTGGCTTCCAAAATGCTCAAAATCTATCAGAACGAGATCGCCAATATTTTGCCAAAATCTGCTTCCGTCTGAGTCTCCAAACTTTGCGAACCTTTGCCCAACGCGAAAACTTTCCCCTCTATGGTGGTGTATTTGCATCATTCTCAGGAGAAAGCTTCCGCGAAACGATTAACTATCTCGATCAACCTCTTAAGGAAGCAGAAAATACTCAAGAGAAAGCCCGCATCCTTACGGTGTTAGGTTATTCCCAAGCTTGGATGGGGCAGCATAATCAGGCGATCGCCCTACATCAAGAGGCGTTAACCCTTGCCCGTGAAGTTGGTGATCAACGTTGCGAAATTGCTAACCTCAATCATCTGAGTCGGATTAGCCTCATGCAAAAGGATTTCAGCAATAGTGAATCTCAAGCCCAGAGAGCGGTGATTTTAGCGCGGCAAAATGGCGATCGCCAAGGAGAGGCTAATGCTCTGGCAAATTTAGGCTATAGCGAGGTGATGCTGGCGCGGCAACAGGAATATGTGACTCCCGAAGAGATGGAAACACCGATCAATCATTTGGAACGCGGACAAAAGCTATCTGAGAAATTGAATGATTTGCAAAATCAAGCTCTTTGTTGGGTCGGTTTGGGAACTGCCTATGTGGCGATCGAGCAACCACAGCAAGCTCAAATTCATTTAGAGCAAGGCTTAGCCATCACTCAACAAATCGGCGATCGCGATTTACAAGCTCTCAGTCATGCCTATCTCGGTGAGGCTTTCTATCAACTTAATCAACTGGAATCTGCTACTTATCACGCTTGTTTAGGAATGTATCTACTAGAGCAACGGCATAGCAAAGCATGGCAACAGTCCGCAGCTTTGGTGATAATTTTGCAAGGGAAGTTAGGCTCTGAGGCATTCTCTAATATTCTGCAACAAATGCGATCGCAGTTTATTGCTCTCATTGGTATCGATGGATTTGATCATTTACCAAATTTAATTGAGCGTTATCGCCAAGGAGATAAGTAGGTGGGCGCAATTAAATATAAAAGCCAAAACCTGTGGCGCACGCTAGGCGTGCGCCACAGGTTTTGGCTCTGGTTTTTAAATATGGAATATCTCAGGTCTTGTCTCCTCTAGTTAATCAAAGTGAGTTAGAGATGGCATGGCGAGTTTTACGCAAGCTTGTAGAAATAGAAGTTTGATTTTTGGATGTTATTAAGCAGGTTGTTTTTCCTGAACAGTTACTGAGAGTTTTAGCCCTAATTGGTTTAGCAATTTAGCAATGGTCATTAGCTCACTGGGCTGTTGGTTTGGAAATAGTTGAAGGTTGATATCTAAATTAAGCTTATTATCTTTTGAATTGTTAGTAATATCTTGTTGAGCTTCTGCAACATTTTTCAAAGCCAATAAAATATTTTCAAAGTTGCCATCTTCTATGACTGCATCTAGGTAAGCGGCAGCTTCTAGGGGATCTTTTAAGGACTCAATTAGGTAAGAATGATAACTTTTATAGGTTGGCATTTTCTCTCCTCTGAAAGTCTACCCAGTAATGCTTTGCTTTGATAATATCTTGGTTTTGGGTGCTTTTGTCACCGCCACATAGCAAAAGAACTATGGTTTCTCCTGCTTGAGCAAAATATATTCGATAACCTTGTCCATAGTCAATTCTGAGTTCCATGACTCCTGAGCCAACGGGTTTGTAGTCTCCAAAGTTTCCGTTTTCAACTCGATCAAGCCGTACTTTAATTCTAGCTCTTGCTTGGCGATCGCGTAGTGACTCTAACCAAAGTTCAAAGGGACGTTCTTCCTCTTCGGTTGCGTAAAAGATCACCTCTTACGGACGTGCTTCCATGAACCTGTATTGCTTACAAAATTAAACTTTTTGATTTTTGCATGGAACTGGAGGCATTGTTATGTTTTTTAAGGCGATCGCTCTTGTTGCTCCTGCCGCGATCGCTAAGCGTTAGTACAATGATTCTGGATATTTGCAAAACGACTGTTTCAGCTATAAGTTTTCACCTTTCTGGTGGATGCCAACCAATTGCAAACCAACGTTTACGAGTAGCGATAATGACAGCATTATTCATCCGTAAAGCGATAACTGTTGCACGTCCGATCTCTGTTAAACCTTCAACTTGAGAGGCATCATTATTCCATTGAAAATGCTCCTTCCAATTTTGTTGTCGGGGATTGAATAAGGCTACTAGTTCGCCTGTTAATGGATCGATCGCTTCTGTAGTATCAGATTTATATTCATTGCAAGTTCGACAGGCAAGACAGAGGTTCTCAATGGTATTTAGCCCTCCTTTAGAAACTGGTTGAATATGATCGACTGTCATGGGCATACCACTATTTGCTTCAGTTGTGAGGCAGTAGCAGCAACGCTTACGGTCAATTGATTCTATTTGTGATCGCAGATTTTGGGAAATATAGCCTGACACAAAATCTACCCTGCTAGTCTGGGAATATTATGACCGCGCCATTTCAGGATTGCGGCGGCTTGAGATTTGCGTAACATGAAGCGATCGCTATCTTTACGCAGGTTATCTAATTCCAGTCTTTCGGAATCAGTAAGTCCTATATCTTGTTGTTTTGTTAGTAGAGATTCGTAGCGTTCCATTTCTAATTGAGTTTTTTGGCTACTGGCAATTTGCCATAGTGAATCATCGTCAAGTCGATCTAAGCTGGCAAGGTCGGTTTGGAATTCTTCGGGTACGTCTTTCCATGTTGGCGGGCTGCCAATTTGTAAGGCTTGTAAAATTACGTCTTCTAACGATCGCTGGGTTGCTCCTGCCGCGATCGCTAGGCGTTGGTACAATGCTTCTGGTATTTGTAAAGTAACTGTTTCAGACATATTTTTTCTCGATAACGTTAAATTTAATTTCCGCTAATTTCTACTAATGCTTCACCTGTCGCAAGAATTTCTAATGCTCTTGGTAAAGTAGCAGTTAGAATCTCTTTCGATGGGCATTAGATGTATTACCAAATGTCAACCGAATAATTTGCGGTGGCGATCCGAGACGTTCAACTAGATCGACAAAATCACTATCTTTAGTCATAAAAATAATTTTCTGAGCTTTACCTGCTTCAAAAATTTCGGGATCTTCTGCATCTCTTAAACCCAGATCTCGCAAAGCGAAGGCACTTATGCTAAAGGTTCTAGAGATCCAAGGGGCGATCGCTGGGGATAAATGGGCATCAATCCAAATATTCATGCGACTAATACGGGATGGTTGAGTTTACGCGATGCATAGGCTAGTGCTGCTTTGAGGTCATCTCTTTCTAAATCGGGCATTTCTTCTAAAATCTCTTCGGTACTGAGTCCTGCTACAAATAAGTCGAGAACATCTGAGACGCGAATTCTCATACCACGAATGCAGGGACGACCACCGCATTGTTTGGGGTTGATGGTGATTCTTTTAAGTAGTTCTGACATTTGAGTATTTACCTAACACTTTTTTCTAGTATAAATGGGTTGTATGGTATTGCATCGCAAGGCGTTGGTACGATGCTTCTGGTATTTGTAAAGTAATGGTTTCAGCCATATTAGCCATATTTTTAATATCAATCTTATTAACCTTGGGTTTCGAGATGTTGCCAGTATTTGATTTGCCCCTCTTCGTGACAGTGCAGGATTCCGAACCATTCTAGGCGTTCGAGGTTTTCGGAAATTGCATTTTTATATCTACTACCGTTTTTAAATTGGGCGGCGATTTGGGCGATCGTCCAAGGGTTGTTGCTGGTGCGGAGGAGGTCGCGGATGGCGGCGAGTTGGTCTTTTGGTTGTTTGGGGAATGTTTTGACTTCGGCAGGGGCGATCGCTACTTCTTCACTTTCGCCAACGCCTTCGATGACGGTTTGGGTGCGGACTTCGTTGGGTGCTTGGTATTCGGGACGGAGCCAGCGTATGAGTCCGTTACGTTCTTCTTCGGCGCGTTGGGCGTTGAGGGTGACGAGGCGATCGAGGATGATTTCGGTGAGACCCTCACCCCCAGCCCCTCTCCCAGAGGGCGAGGGGAGCGAAGAGGCGGTTTTAGATTCGTTTGTGAGGGCAGAACTTTCTATTTGATTCTTGTCCCCCTCTCCCCTTGGGAGAGGGGCTAGGGGTGAGGGCGGATTGTCTAGCAGTGAGGGTTTCAAATCCTCCCATCCGTAGGCTTCTAGTACGGCGTTGTCTAGTTCATCATGGATTTGTTTGAGGGTGGAGACTAGGGCTTTGTTGTTGTATTCTCTGTCTTTGTCGGTGAAGTCTTCGCCTTTGCGGAGTTTTTCGAGGAGGTTATACATTCCTGTAATCGTGATTTCGGGATGTTGGGCTTGTACTTGTTTGCGATGGCGATCGAGTCTTTCGCCTAGTTGTCGAATTTTTTCTTTTTGTTCTAATGTTGCATCTGGGAAAGGGAAAGGATCGAAACAAACAGAATTGTTATAACGTGGAGTATTTCCGCCTAAATCTCCGCCTGATGCCAAAGCCCATGCAACATGAGTGTAACTGGAAAGAATTCCCATAAAATATGCGTCTTCTAGAAAGATGACAATTATTTCACTTTCAGGTAACACTCTGGAAGAACAGAAGGAAAAAATTCTAAATTTTGCTGTTCTTGGAGTTACTAGATATCTTTGAAGACCTACTATTCCGTCGCGCATTATAGCGTTAGACCGTCGATATCTCCACCATTCTCGTTTTAACCGTTTATCATTGTTAATTTCACGTTCTGGTTTGACTCTGTTTAGTAAGTATTGATAAATATTTGGATATTGAGAAATCAATTCTTCTTCTAGCAAATGATTAACATCAATTACATATTTAATTTCAGGTGTTTGCGCTAAATCTCGCCCTGTCAGAAACGGATGTATAACATTCTCATGAAAGCTTATTTTGTTTTTTTCTGATACTATAAAACCCTGACTCCCTAGCTCAAATCCCTTAGAAGCTAAGTTCTTATTACTGGCTAGTTGCTGAACTTTAGTGATATCTACACCAGCCTTTAGATTGCTAAATATTTTACCTACATCTTTCCACTGAATATTTATCCTATCTGCTGTATCCTCAGGAGTCTGACCTTCTTGATGTGAAAGTAAAACTCCAATTTTAGGAATTTGTAGGATTTTTTTAGGATAGTTTAATTCTGCTGCTGTCATAGCAACTGTGACTGCTGCATCCCCATCAGTCCAAGGGTGATCAGAAATGGCAAGAATTAATCTAATTGAACTACTTTGATTCAGATGATAGTCAAGTATTACTCTTTGCCTAATTTGCCTAATTGTATTTGTTGATATAAACCCAAATCTTTCTATCTTTGTTTTCCGTACTAGCTCTGATGCCTTATGCCACCAATACATCACAAAATCAATAGTATCAGGCACTTCCTTATAAACTTCGCGTAAAGTCTCTACATATCCATCCCCTAAAGCTTCTCTCATTCGAGTATTCCCAATAAAAGGAGGATTAGAAACGATGTAATCAGCCTCTTGCCACACCGCAGGACGCGGATTAATGTAGCGATAGATGGGAACCTGATCCGACGGATCAGGCACATCCTCACCCGTCACAGGATGCCTCATCGTCCGCCCACCCCAACGACTCCGCACCTTACCCGTCTTCGCATCAACATCAAGCTCCCGCCCATCATAAGCCAACACCGCATCCCGAAACTCGATATTGTGGAAATCCTGCAAAATTGGTTCAGGCGGCGGCGTAGTGCCATAACGCTTAAAATGCCACTGCAAATAACCAATCCAAATCACTAACTCCGCGATCGCCGCCGCCCTTGGATTGATCTCAATCCCCAAAAACTGCGAAGGATTCACCTGCTTCCGTCCCGCCAAACGCGGATCGAACTCCTCCAATAAATCTGTGGTAACTTTGCCCAACACATCCAAAAGCCGCATCTGCACCTCCTGTTCCAAGGTCTTGATTAAATCCAACGTCACATACAAGAAATTGCCCGAACCGCAAGCAGGATCAAGAATCCGCACCCCTTGTAAACGCTCCAAAAATGCCCGAATCTCTACCGCCGCCTTATCTCTTTGTACCTTCGTTGGTTCCTCCTGCCCATCCTTCAGAACCAAAAGCCGATTAACCTCTGTTTCAACTAAAAGCCACTCCTCCCGCAAAGGTTCCATCACCACAGGACGCACCAACCTCTCCACATACGATCGCGGCGTATAATGCGCCCCCAACCGACTGCGCTCCTTCTTTTCTAGCGCCCGTTCCAACAAAGTCCCAAAAATCGCAGGCTCCACCTCGCGCCAATCCTTTTGCGCCGCCTCATACAACACCTCTAGCTGCTCCCTCGGCAAATCAAAGGCGATCGCATTCGCAAAGAAACTCCCATTAAACTGCGGAATCGCATCAAAATTGAACTTCCCACCCGTATTCATCACCTTCCACAGATCCTCAATCTCCGACTTAAATCGGCTCGGTTCAGGAATCCAACGCTCCTGTAACGCCCTCGTAAAAATCTCCCCCTGCAATAACCGCACATCCTCCGCAAACATCGTAAAAATGCAGCGCATCAAAAAATTCGCCACCTCCTGCGGCTCCTTCCCCTGCTCCTCTAGCCACTTCGCCAACTTCGCCAAAGTCCCCGCCACCTCTCGCGTCACCCGCGCCCGATACTTCTCAGGATTCAGACTTTGCGGATCACTAAAAATTGCCACAAAGCGATCGAAAACCTTCTCATCAAGTAGGCGATCAATCGCAATTACTTCCCGCGCCCCATAGCCGCCATAGTTGCCACTAAAGCTCATCCATAGCTCAAAATGCGAACCAATATCGCAAGTCATCAAGAAAGGCGGCTTGCTATTCAAAAACGGTGTATAGCTCAAAGCCTGATAAAAAGCCTTTTCCATCATCCGCAAATAGCTCTCAGTCCCGCGCTTCGGCGAACTTTGCTTAGGCTTATCACTCCCCTGCTTCGCCTCAATCAAGAAATGCCCCTCCCGATGGAAATCCACAAAATTAGTCTTAATTCCCTCCTTATGAAAAACCTTAATCTCCTTATCAAAACAGTAAGGATCACCCTGCACCGTCCCCTTTGGAATCGGACGCTCCACCCCCAACGCCACACACAAATCATCAAAAAAAGTCTGATAATTAGCCCGCTCATTTCCCTGTGAGCCTTGCCATTTAGCTAAAAACTCCTGAATATTAGTGCGATCGCGATCGTCCATGATATCAACTGAAACTTTCGGATAATTCTATCATTTCTCAAGGCGATCGCACTTAATGATGACAAAAGGCGATCTTTAACTCTACGGAATTAAGACAAACGCATTACAATGTCTGGGTCTAAACAAACTAAAATCTCGACGATCTAGAGTTAGAACAGTCACAATATTTAGTCTCTCCGCAACTGCCATCACACTGGCATCTACAAAATCAATACGGCTATCTGCATACTGATCGAGAATTTCCGCAACTCTCAAAATATCTTCATCAAACAAAGCCAACAAAGAAAAACGACTCATGGACAATCCTTTTAAAAATGAGGCAACCGTAATTACTCCTGCTTCCCTTCCAATGAGATAAGCTACTTCTGCTAATACAGTTTGAGGCAAAAGGATTCTTTTATGTTGAAGATAAATAGCCTTAACAACTTCATGCTTTACATCTGAACGATTAGCGAGAGCTACAACAAAGCCAGTATCAGCTATTGTCTCCATGACCATCCCGAATCATGACGAATCCCCTGTTGTAAAATCTCTTCTGATTTCTCCGCAAGATCGGGCGTACCTGAAAACAAACCAATCAAAGGATCTACTTGAGTTGCTTCATTAACCTCATTAGTTGAAGGATTATCTGAGATCGCTAATAGAAGTATTTCTTTAAGCTCTGCCTGTAGCGATCTCCCATGACGATCCGCTTGCTGTTCTAGTTTTTCAACAACTATCGGATCTAAATCTTCAATAATTACTTTAGTCATAATTAAAGCTCACTATTTACCGAGATCTTAGCATAGCCATACTGATGAGTTGGCGATTATTTTTATCTACAAGGCTCTGTTAGCGATCGCAATTGATGATGGCAAAAGGCGAGCATCTAGCAACTTTTTGGCTTCTGAGCTATAGTTATGAAACCTAAGGTAGAGACTAAATCAATGGTAGTCCAGCAGCTATATAGCCACGAAAATATTACACCACTAAGCGATCGCACCATTCCTTTTCATATTGGGACGCAAACAAATTTGCAAATAGAGCAATTACTCTTAGATATTACTAATCGACTTGTAAACGAATTTAGACCAGAAAATATTTTTTTATTTGGCTCCCATGCTTGGGGAAACCCTCACAAAGATAGCGATTTGGATTTATTAGTCATTGTCACCGACAGCGACCTCTCCTCTACCAAACGCTCTTCTGTTGCTTACCGATGCCTAAGAAACATTCCTTATCCTTTGGATATTTTAGTAAAAACACGCAAGGAAATAGAAAAATTTGCACAGATTCCCATATCTCTAGAACATCAAATATTACATAAAGGAAGATGCCTTTATGGACAATAAAGATGAATTAGTGCAAAATTGGCTTATCAAAGCTCAACACGACTTACTCGCCGCTAAAAAACTGGGTATTGAGCCAGAAACCTACGCAGATATTGCAATCTATCACTGCCAACAATCAGCCGAAAAAGCCGTAAAAGGTTTTTTGATCCTACATAACCAAGAATTTCCTCGAACCCACGATATTCGTTTGCTTATTCAATTAGCGATTAGGATCAACCCAAATTTTGAACATTATCAAGAAACCTCAGAAATACTAACTCCTTATGCGACAGAATTTCGATACCCAAGCGATGTGATGGAACCAAGCCCAGACGAGTTAGAGGATGCACTAATTAAAGCAGAAGAACTTTTCGATTTTGTTGTTTCTCTGCTACCTGATGAAATTAAAACTTCCTCAGTTTAAGTACAATCAAAGACTAAGACAAGCGATCGCCTATTTCTTCCTTACTGATGTTACGTGGAAGGAAGAAGGAGTAAAGTAAAGATAGGGTCAGAAATGGGT